>Ga0207907_100148_pt1 | contig 40246 bp, 43 predicted proteins | sample LinPmetageLP52_FD_184062 | JGI IMG/M metagenome (GOLD analysis project Ga0207907, IMG submission 184062) | Marine viral communities from the Subarctic Pacific Ocean - LP-52 (SPAdes) | ecosystem: Environmental > Aquatic > Marine > Oceanic | place: Pacific Ocean | collected 2011-08-26
ACCTTTAATGTACTTGAGTGGCTAGCAACGTACGGGTGAACCCTTCCAGCGTTAATTGAGAAATTAGCTTAATTCCAGCATTGAATGGGAAATATTCCAAATTCCTATTGGAAAATCACTTATTAAATCCTCGCCGTATATAGATCCTAATTCCAAGCTTGAATGAGAAAGAACAAAGGATATAACAATGAAGACAATAATAAAGGCATCAATAGTACTTACAGGTTTATGTTTTGCTCATAGTGCAAACGCAGCTAATTGCTTACAAGGTTGCCCAACGGGCTTAAATAATGGCAATACAATTGAGCGAAGTATTTATACTTTAAAAAATAATAGATATACAAAGTTTGCTGATTGGGTTGCATACCATGTAACTACCAATACCATGAGTGGACCATCGAGAAGTAGAAGTTGGAAAGCTGATCCAGATTTATATTCCCACAAAGGGCGTGCCTGTCTTTCAGGATTAAATTTGTTCGAACTAGGGGCTATTTAATCGCGGCACGAGTTTTGTAACCTAGTGGGCTAAGTAAAAATCGAGTAACAAAGAGTAAATCGCCCCTAGAAAGAACCGCGTGTTTGGTATTTATGCGGCGTTATCGCCAATTTATGGGGAATAACCACACTACATAGGCTCTGCCTTGCCTAAAAACCAAACACACTGTTGCAAATTCAATCTCGAATCACAGGCACGCCCTTAAACCCGCTGGTTATACCGATGCATACGCAACAATAAATACAGATAGAGGTCATCAAGTCCCATTAGCATCTTCTAGTAATACGGCTGATTGGAAACTAACAAACTTGCTTTCTAATATTACACCGCAATCATCTGCATTAAACCAGGGCCCATGGGTTAGGCTTGAAACTGCAGTGAGAAATCATGTTAGTAATGGCAACGATTTATACATAGTAACCGGGCCGTTATACGAATATTACTTTGCAGAATTACCGCAAGCTAATGAGGTACATACAATTCCAAGTGGTTATTTTAAAATTGTGATGGAGCAATCTGGTAGCACAATTAAAGCATCGGCGTTTATTATGGAACAATCAGCAAGCCGCAGCGATAATTTTTGTAATACTGAAGTAAGTATTGATGAAGTTGAATCACGTGCTGGTATTAACGTTATGCCAAATTTATCCTACAACAATGCGCAATCAATTGAATCATCAGTGTTTGGTTTAAGAAGTGAGTTGGGCTGTAACTAGAAACTTAAATTTTAAAAACATAAGCCTTGAATTGAACTGTATTTATTTAAGGCTTTTAAAACTGGTAGTTACAGGCTTTAACTAAAATAGAGCTTTTTAACCAGGGAAACCAAGAACGCAAAAACCATTAAGTGATAATGTTTAATTTTATCCTTATGCATTTTTTAACTTAGGTATTGGTTAACTAGAGAGTCGATAAAATTTATCACTTAGTTATTAGTGGATGTTACATTTTAGGTGTAGCCAACTTAGATGAAATTATATTACCTGTAATTTAAAACTGGCAACTAATGATAATTAAAGAGCGATTACACATATAAGCTAAATCTGTTTAAAACAGATGAAAATAGGGGTTATATACTTAAATTAATGAAGCACTTTATCTTACTAATATAATAAATTACTGTATTTAACATAATATAAATTATAGGTAGTTAATGGTTATTTAAATAGGAGTGTTAATAACACCCCTTTAATGTCCAATACTAGACGGTATCGGACATAAGCTAGGTTTGTACATGTGTTGTATTACTTTAAAAATTAGTGCTTTATGTAACTACTTACAAAAGCTAACTACAAAAAAGCTATAACTAATAACTACAGCGGCTATCATAAATTCATATTTTCTTAATAGCTGAATAAAACTTAAATATTTTCCTAATCACTTAAACTTAAATAACCCATTTTAATTTACTGCTATATGAGTTTTAAACATTAGCAAATTATTATTCAATGCTTAGCAATCGTTCTGCTGTGTATTCGTTAGTAATTAAACCGCTGATCATATTAGACCTAACAGCGCCAAGTATTGCTAAAACTTTATCTTCACCAGCAGCAATTGCGTAAATTTGTTTATTACCTTCAATTTTTAAAGGCGTACTGGCAACACGTTGGTTTACCGTGCAATCAATTAGTTGGCCACGCTTATCGTAAACCCAGCTAATCATTTCGCCAACGGCTCCTAAATTTTGTAGCTCTTTAAGTTCTTGCTCATCAATAAATCCATCAATATGCAGTGGCGATTTTTCACCTAAGCTACCTACACCCACAAATGTAACATCGGCTTTAGTAGCCAGTCTTAAGTTACTGGTAATATTATGCTGTGCATGGAGTTGTTGTTTTTCTTCAATACTTCTTGGTAATACCGGCAATGGCATTGGATAATGTTTAGCATTAATATGCTCGGCCATTCTTACCACAACATCGTATGGTGACGCCGACCCATCAAGTGCCATATTACCAAGCATGGCCACTACTTTATGTTGACTACAATCAAGCGTTGGTAATTCATCAACACATGCACGTAATACACGCCCAGTACCCATAGCTAATATTTTTGGTGTTTCTGATTTTAAATGGCGCTGAATTTCTGCCGCGCCAGCTTGTGCTAAACCAACGGTAGAGTTTGGATCTGAGCCGTCACTTGGTACAACTTCACATGATTCTAATCCAAATCGATTTTTTATTTTTTCAGCTAAATCCATGCATTTAGCTATTGGATGTTCAAGCCTGACTTTAATTAGCCCTTGGCTTACAGATAAAGCGACCATTCGTTGTGCAGATTGGCGAGATACATTTAGCTTTTTAGCTATATCGTCCTGGGTTTTACCGGCAACGTAATATAACCACCCTGCTCTTGCTGCATCATCAAGCTTACGTATTTCTGTATTTGATAGCTTTGCCACTTAAACCTCTTAATATCAAAGGATCGTGTCCTTGGGTTCGATAACTTTTAGAAAAATTACTAAAAATACACCGCAATTAATCATTTTATAATATTCGTAAATATATCATTGATTTATAAAATGCCGAAGCGCCACATTAAGTTAATAACCAATACTATATACGTAAACGAGCTAGTATAAAGTATTGGTGTATTTTTATGCTTTAAGGTGCGGCGTTTTTAATAGTTAAGCCGTTTTTATCAAACCGATGTACTTTATGCTCCGGCGCACTTAAGTAAATAGTATCACCATATTTTAAAGGGCAATCACCATCCGCTTTTACTGTTACTGTACTGCCATCTTCGATAGTTACATGTAAAAAGCTTTCAGAACCTAAATGCTCTATAACACCAACAGTACCTTGCCAAGTACCAGAGTCAGTGGAAATTTCAAAGTGCTCTGGGCGTACACCTAAACTGTGTGTTTGCGCATTGCTATCGTTAGTTACATCAATAAAGTTCATTTTTGGAGAGCCAATAAAGCCCGCTACAAATTTATTTACCGGGTGTTGGTATAGCTCAAGCGGAGTCCCTACTTGCTCTATAATTCCACCATTAAATACTGCGATTCTGTCAGCCATTGTCATGGCTTCAACTTGGTCGTGAGTAACATAAATCATTGTTGTAGCTAAGCTTTTATGTAACTCAGATATTTCTAAACGCATATTTACACGAAGCGATGCATCTAAATTTGACAGTGGTTCATCGAATAAAAACGCCGATGGCTGCCTAACAATTGCACGCCCTATCGCTACACGTTGGCGTTGACCACCAGATAACTGACCTGGTTTACGGTCTAAGTAATCAGTTAAATTAAGTATTTTAGCGGCGTTCGCTATTTTAGACTCTATTTCAGCTGGACTCACTTTTGCACGTTTTAGTGGAAAAGCAATATTATTACGCACGCTCATATGCGGGTATAAAGCATATGATTGAAATACCATTGCCAAACCACGCTTTGCAGGTGGTGTATGTGTTGCATCTTGCCCGTCTATTTCAATATTGCCACTTGTTGTGTCTTCAAGCCCAGCAATCATGCGTAAAAGTGTTGATTTACCGCAGCCCGATGGCCCAACAAATACAATAAATTCACCGTCTTTAATCTCTAAATCGAGAGGTTTTATTACGTTTACTTCATCAAAGTTTTTAGTTACTTTTTTTAGTGTGATGCTGCCCATGTGTGTTCTCCTACTTTACTGCGCCAAAGCTTAAGCCGCGCACTAATTGTTTTTGACTAAACCAACCAAGAATTAATATTGGCACAATGGCCATTGCAGAAGCTGCCGATAATTTGGCGTAAAATAACCCTTCAGGGCTTGAGTAACTGGCAATAAATGCCGTTAACGGTGCGGCATTTGCAGCGGTTAATATAAGTGTCCAAAATGCTTCATTCCATGCCAAAATTACGTTTAATAGTAATGTTGAGGCAATACCTGGTAAGGCAATTGGGAGTAAAACATGAAATATTTCTTCACCAATTGTTGCGCCATCCATGCGTGATGCTTCTAAAATTTCGCCTGGGATCTCTCTAAAATAGGTGTATAACATCCACACCATTATTGGTAAGTTAATTAATGTCATTACAATGACTAAGCCGAGCTTTGTATCAAGTAGTGCAAAGTCTCTGAATAATAAGTAAATCGGAATTAACACCCCAACAGGTGGTAACATTTTTGTAGAAAGCATCCACATTAGAAGGTTTTTAGTTTTTTTAGTTTGCACAAATGCCATTGACCATGCTGCAGGTACGGCAATCATTAGCCCTAATAAACTTGAACCAAGTGAAATTACAACCGAGTTCCAAAAGTGATCAAAATAAGGCGAACGTGCTAATACATCTTTATAGTTTTCAAGCGTCCAATCGAATGCAAATAACGCAGGGGTTGCTGATATAGCTTCAGCTTCTGTTTTAAAGCTTGTGATTAGCGTCCATAAAATTGGGAAAAATATCATCCCGCTAATTGTCCACGCGGCAAGGGTATAAATTATTTTTGATTTTTTAGTTGATGTAATAGCCATGAATCAACCCTCCAAGTTTTTGCCAATAAGGCGCATTAAAAATATGGCTACTATGTTGGCAATAATAACTGCCACTATGCCCCCTGCTGATCCGCCGCCAACATCAAACTGTAATAGCGATTGGGTATAAATTAAGTAAGTAATATTGGTAGAGGCGTAACCTGGGCCACCACTTGTTGTTACTAATATTTCGGCAAAAATAGACAGTAAAAATATTGTTTCAATTAATATTACAGCGGTAACTGCACGTGATAAGTGCGGTAAAACAATGTAAAAAAACTTACTAAAAGGCCCTGCACCGTCTAAGTCTGCGGCTTCTAGCTGTTCGCGATCTAACGACTGAATAGCAGTAAGTAAAATAAGCGCTGCAAATGGAAGCCACTGCCAAGACACAATAATAATTATTGAAAACAAAGGCATTTGTGCAAAAAAATCAATTGGATCTAAGCCAAGCCAAAGGGCAAAGTGAGCAAATAAACCATTAACAGGGTTCATTAACATGTTCTTCCATACCAATGCCGATACAGTTGGCATTACAAAAAATGGGGCGAGAACCATAATTCGAACATAGTTTCGCCCCCATATCGCTTGGTCGAGGAGAACAGCTAAACCTATACCACCACAAATAGTGATAGCTAATACACCAGTTACTAAGTAAAGGGTGTTAAAAAATGACTCAAAAAAAGCCGGATCAGTTAAAAAGAATTCGTAGTTTAAAAACCCTACAAATTCACGCTCTCCAGGAATGAGTAAGTTGTAATCTACAAATGAGAAATACAATGTCATGCACAGCGGTACTATCATCCAACCGAGTAATAAAATTACGCTAGGAAATAGCATCATGCGTGCAAGCGTACGTGACTGTGTCGTTGCCATAGTGTGGTGACCTTTAAAAAGTCAGCATTAACCCTAGTAAATACCCAATGTGGGGCTTACCAAATAACATAGTAAATGCTGACGAAAAATATGGGGTAAGTTAGGAGCTTACCCACCTACTTAATTATTTTGGGTAGCGCGCTTTTCGCATTGTGCGCTCAACAAGGCGTTGAGATGCATTAAGCGCTTGCTCAACGGTCATTTGCCCCGTAAGTGCGGCTGAAAATTGCTGCCCAACTGCGGTACCAATTCCCTGGAATTCAGGAATGGCCACAAACTGAATACCTACATAAGGTACCGGTTTAACTGTAGGGTTTTTAGGGTCGGCTGAATTAATTGAATCAAGCGTAATTTGTGCAAATGGGGCAGCACTCATGTATTGCTCGTTTTCGTAAAGTGAAGCACGCGTACCGGGTGGTACTTTTGCCCAACCTTTGTTGTCGGCCACAAGTTGGCTGTATTCTTTAGAGGTTGCCCAGCTAATAAATTTCATAGCAGCATCTGATTTTTTACTGCTCGATGGAATAGCAAGGGTCCACGACCATAACCAGTTACCACGTTTACCTAAGCCGTTGTCGGGTGCGAGCGCAAAGCCAACTTTATCGGCAACTTCTGAGTCTTTTTTGTTCGTAACAAATGCGCCAGCTACGGTTGCATCAATCCAAATACCACATTTACCGGTTTGAAATAACGCTAAATTTTCGTTAAAACCATTAGCTGAAGATCCAGCAGGACCCGACTCTTTCATTACATCTACGTAGTATTGAAGTGTTTCTTTCCACTGTGGTGTATTAAATTGTGGTTTCCAGTTTTCATCAAACCAACGTGCGCCAAATGAATTAGCCATTGAGGTAATTAATGCAACATTTTCGCCCCAACCTGCTTTACCGCGTAAACAAAGACCGTATACTCCGTCTTCTTTATTGGTCATAGCTTTTGCCGCTTTTTGAATAAAGCTCCAGGTCGGCGCTTTTGGCATTTCAAGACCCGCTTTTTCCATCAGATCAGTACGGTACATAACCATAGAGCTTTCACCGTAAAATGGTGCAGCGTATAATTTATTATCTATGGTTAAGCCACTACGAATAGCAGGCAGTAAATCGTCTACATCGTAGTTTTCGCCTAAGTCGTTAAGCTCGGTTAGCCAGTTTTGCTTGCCCCAAATTGGCACTTCATAAGTACCAATTGTCATCACATCATATTGACCGCCTTTTGTCGCTACATCAGTAGTTACACGTTGGCGCAAAATATTCTCTTCAAGTGTTACCCACTTTAATGAGATGTCTGGGTATTTTTGTTCAAAGTTATTACTTAACTCTTTCATGGTGATCATGTCACCATTATTTACAGTTGCGATGGTAATGGTTTCTTTTGCTACAGCATTACTCATAGCCATAACACCGCATGCTAGCATTAATAGTTTAGTTTTCATCAGGGTAACCCTCATAAATTTGTTAAATAAGACGCTTAAATAGTTTAAGTGTTAAACGCCTTAGAAAATAAAGCGATAGCCAATATTCACACTATGAAAAATGTGAATACTGCATTTTTAAGCAAGCTAATACTTGCTACTTATTTAAAATTTAACTGAGATTTCTGAGGTGAATCCGTCAAAACCTGTACCAATTTGGCCACCTGAGTTAGCACCTTCTTCCTGGTTTACATATTCAACTTTTAGAAGTGTGCTATCGTTAAACCAGTAACCGGCGGCTACTTGTAAACGCTCAACCGTATTGTCGTCTTGAGAGATAAGATCTGAAGTGTTTTCTGCTTCTGCGTAACGTGCTGCTACGTATAGTTTTTCAGGAATGATGTATTGTTGTGCTTCTACAACATAGTATTGTACTGAGCTTTCGCCCTCAATTACGCTATTAGAATCGTAAGTTGTGCCGTTTGCATCAGCTACGCCATTTGAATTACCAAAGTAAGTAATACCCGCAACTGCATTACCTGCTGAATCAGCAAAAGTAAAATCGTCTGATGATTTACCAAGCATTAAAATAACACTTGTTTGTGAAGTTGGTTGGTACGCTAGGTTTAATTGAATTGTTGTTTGATCAAGACCTGGCATTACACCTACGTGTGTATCACGCTCACTTGATGGTGAAGCAGAGAAGTTATAGTTTTCACCATCACCAAAACGGTAGTTTGTTGTAGTAACGCCATCTAGGCTAGCTACACCATTTTCAAAGCGTAATTGGTCGCCTTGATTTGCTTGTAAATAGTTAAGGCCAGCTTTAAAACCACCTTCAAATTCTAAAGTACCTTGAAGGCGGTAATTGTATCCTCTGTCTTCTTGAAATGCTTCGCCAAAGCTTGATGTAGTAATGTGACCGGTTACATTGTAAGAGCGGATCAAGCCACTATCATAGCTTTTAGTGTAACTAAGTTGTGCACCGTTTTCTGCAGTTGCGTAATCGGTCATCCCATTACCAATAAGTGCATTGGCTTGGTTATCAGCGCCATCTTGGAAACCTTTAAACTGAAAAGGTGATCCGCCAATGTTACCTAAACGAAGTGTAAGGTTTTCATTTTCTCGTAAATTATCAGTTAAACCTAATAGGTCAAACTCGACACCCGCGTAATCGTTATGAAATGAAAAATCCCGATCACCACCACCAAAGTCATTTGGCTCTTCAGCGATGTCTATATCTGCAGTAATAAATTCGTTGATATGAAATTTAAGCATTAAGTTAGCGCGTATGCGGCCAAAACCAGACGATTGTTCTTCATCTTCAGGGCGAAAAGCACCGTCTTTTGCTTGAATCGACTGGAAGTTTTGCATTGCAAGAAAGTTAACTTCAAGTCGATCTAAGTAATCTGAAACTTCTGCTTGAGCAGGAGTAGATGCTGCCATAGCAGCTGCAATTAAACTAACTGCAAATTTAGTTTTTTTATTATTTAACATTTTAAACTCTCTTTATAGTGTGTTGTGTTTATTCAGCGTGTTGAACCTATCAAAGCCTTACAAACAATTGCTGTGTAGGCAATTAAAGCTTAATGAGCATTAGCTCAACTGATGAGCATAATCACAAATAGATAATGTTACGTCAACGAATATTTATTACAAAGAATTTACAATGTGCGTGAATAATAATTTAAAACATTAATTTTCAAGTAGTTGAGGATATATTTAAAAGATTATTAATTTTATATCTATGTCTAAGGTCTTGTATAAACGTAGATAAAATTGTTTGAATAGCCCTTTTTTGTTACTTCTGTTGCAAAATAAAAAAGAGTTAACATGTTAGGCATCAAGGTGTGTTGATCTTTAGTGGGCGAACTTACAGCAGACTGATTGGTTTTTAGGCAAGGCAGAGCCTATGTAGCGTGGTTATTCCCCATGAATAGGCAATAACGCAACATAAATACCAAGCATGCGCTGCCATTTAGGTTTTTTATAGGAACAATTAACTCTTTGTTGATTGGTTTTTACTTATTCTTACATGGGTATAAGCCAGTAGAGTAACGCAGGAGCAGTTACCAAGCCCACTAGGTTACAAAACTCGCATCGCGATTTAATCTTCCTTAGATTGAACAAATTTCAATCCACGAAGTTCAATACGCCCTAGTAAGTATTGGCGCACAAATAATCTAGTTATTTATTGATGTGTTCTTGAGCTTATGGGGGGCTTAGCTTAGTATTGAGTAACTTTAGATGTATTTAAATTAGAAGTAATAACATATGGAATTTGTTCGCCCGTTAGAGCCTATCCTCATTATTGATGATGTTAAGGAAATTCGTGATTATTTAAATCAAATATTAACCGAGTTAGGCTTTGAAGATATTTTAGAAAGTGCAGATTTTAGCTCTGCTAAACCTGTTATGGATAAAAAATCCCCAAGCGTTATATTTGTAGATGTCGACCTTCCTGACTCTGATGGCACCGATATTTTAGATTACATTAATACTACCTACCCACACACTCACGTTGTTATGTGTTCAGGTCATAATAATCTCGAAAATGTACAAAACACATGGGAACTTGGCGCTAAAGGCTTTATTGCAAAACCATTTAATGCAAAAAAAGTAGATACGGTAATGAAGCGTCTTGAATTAATAGAATAAAATAAGGTGAGCATGCAAAGTACTGTTACAGCGATAATCGACGATCTGTCGAGTGTTATTTTTGGAAAAAAGCAGCAAATAAAGCTGGCTCTTACCTGCTTATTTAGTCAAGGGCATTTACTAATTGAAGATTTGCCTGGTATGGGTAAAACAACGCTTTCGCATGCGCTGTCGGCTGTTTTAGGGTTAACCTATCAGCGGGTTCAGTTTACGAGTGATCTATTACCAGCCGATATTATTGGTACTAATGTTTTTAACTCAAGCGAACACAGTTTTACGTTTCATAAAGGCCCTATTTTTAGCCAGGTAGTTTTAGCCGATGAAATTAACCGCGCGGGCCCTAAAACACAAAGCGCTTTACTTGAGGCAATGGAAGAGCAACAAGTAACCGTTGATGGCAAAAAATATTCCCTACCCGATCCATTCTTTGTCATTGCCACACAAAACCCTCTTTATCAGTCAGGAACTTACCCTCTACCAGAGTCTCAACTCGACCGTTTTTTAATGCGTATTAGTTTAGGTTTTCCTCCTAAAGAAGCTGAAAAGCGTCTTATTTTAAATATGCAAAAGCGCGATTATAGCCAGCTACCGCAGCGGATTAACCAGCAAGAATTAGCACAAATTCAAGCACAAATTCAAGCACAAATAAGCGACATAACACTAAGTAGCCCAGTGGTTGACTACATAATTGAACTGGTTAATTACACACGAAACAGTAATGCATTTGCAGCGTCTTTATCGCCTCGTGCCAGTATGGCACTAGCTAAAGCAGCAAAAGCCTGGGCTTATATTGACGGACGTGACTTTGTAATGCCTGAAGATGTACAAGCTATTTTTGCAAGTGTGTGTCAGCACCGCTTAGGTTTACATAATGAATCTGGGGATGAGCAAGTAAATAGTATATTAAATGCTGTTTTGGTTCCGATATAAGCTTTATGCCAAAAAAAGTAGCTAAAGGCCCTTCTTTATTTAAGTCATTTAAAACTCGTGTATTCAATAAATTATTAAAAAATAAGCATTTAAAAAACACTATTACACTAGAACATAAAACAATTTACGTATTACCTTCATCACTTGGTTGGTATTTTATAGTTGTAGCTGTATTAAATTTTGTTATGGGTATTAATTATCAAAATAATTTAATTTTGATAATGGCTTACTTAATGTTTGTTGTAATTATAATTGCTGTACTTATGGGTTATAGCAACGCAAAAGGTTTAACGGTCAAATTTAAAGACACGTTTAATAGTTTCTCCCCTCAAAAACCTCAAATAAAGTTTGAACTACAAAGCCCTAATGTGTGCCAATCAGTAAGCTTAACCTACCAAGGTACAGTACAAACTAGTCAACACGTTTATCAGGTAAGTAGTAAGACTCAGCTATTATCACTGCCTTTACCTTATTTTTTACGGGGTAAATACGACATACAACGAATTAAAATTTCAAGTAACTACCCTTTTGGTTTAGTAAGTGTATGGAGCTACATTCAATTACAAACGTACGTATTTGTATATCCATCACTTGAAAAGGTGTTAAGTGATGCTCACGTTAATGCGTTAGACGAGCAAAGTGATAATGGTATAGCTAAAGAAGTTGGCAGTGACGAATTTGAATCTCTCTTGCCTCACTTACCAGAGATGGGGTTACATAGAGTATCGTGGAAACATTATGCTAAAACGCAGCAACTTTTAGTAAAAGAATTCGTTGATTATAAAAAAGCGAATGCCCTATTTGATTTTACTTTTATGAATGGCGACACAGAGCAGCGTTTGAGTCAGTTATGTTTTTTAGTTTGCGAAGCAAGTGAGCAAAACACGCCTTTTATGTTAAAACTCCCAGGTAAAATAGTTAATACCAATACCGGACTTGAGCATAAGCAACATTGCTTAGCATTATTAAGCACATTTAAAGGTGGTGTGTAGTGCACGAAATTAAAAACGAAAAAGTTATTAATTACTCCATGTGCTTTATTTATGCATGTTTAGTCATATTTTTTATTGCTCATCTACCTGTTGTTTTTATAAGTGTTTTGGCTGTTATTTGTGCGTGGAACTTTTACTTAACATATAACAATAAACCTAAGCCTAACTCTATTTTGGCAAACATACTTGCAGGCGCTGCATTGGTATTAATGTTATTTAGTGTTGGAATGTCCGATACTGTTATTTTGTTAGTAGCCATGTTAATGCTTTCGAGCTTATTTAAATTACTGCAGGCTAAAACTAAAAAACATTACCACGTAATTACAACACTTACGTTTTTCTCGCTTTCGTCCGTTTATTTATTTAATCAAAGTATTTTAACCACACTTACGGTGAGTGGTTTATACATTTTAAATTTTGCAGTACTTGGTTTATTAGAATCAAAACATAATTTAAAAATAGCCTCTAAGCAAAGTGGTAAATTACTACTATTAGCACTGCCTTTAGCGATCTTCTTATTACTGTTTTTACCTAAAATGCCGGCATTTTGGCAATTACCAGGGCCAAAATTAGCTAAAACGGGGCTTTCTGAGCAGGTTGACCCCTTTGATATTGCAAAACTTTCTAACTCTGATGAGCTCGTCTTCAGAGCAACGTTTAATAACTCAGCGCCTAATGCTCCATATTATTGGCGTGCAATTGTACATGATGAATTTAATGGCAACGCATGGCTTACGTCTGACTTTTTAAAATACAATAATTTAAAATCAAACTCTAAAAATGATATTGATGAGCAATTTATTGCAAGCTACTCTGTTATAGCCGAGCCTGCTTCGCAAAAATGGCTTTATGGGCTCTTTTATTCACGTAGCGAATCGCAAAATGTTGAATCAAATACATTGGGGTTATTGCGTAAAAAAAACTATCAGGCAAAAAGTTTACAGTACGATGTAACTAGTACAGGCTTAACAAGCACGCCTCTTAATGACTTTGAAAACAAACGTTACACTTACCTCGCTCATAAAAAAAATGTTAAAGCGGCTTCACTCGCTAAAGATTTAAAACAAAATACGCAAACGGATCGCCAGTTTTATAATCATCTATTACAGTATTTTGTAGATAACAAATTTACTTATACTTTGACGCCAACCCCTATGAGTGGCGATAACACAATAGATCAGTTTTTATTTGATAATAAACGAGGTTTTTGCGGCCATTATGCAAGTGCCGCTGCGTATATTTTTAGAAGTGCGGGTATTCCAGCACGTTTAGCAAGTGGGTATTTAGGCGGAGAATTAAATCTAGATAACAGCACCCTATCCGTTCGCCAATACGATGCACACGCTTGGGTAGAAGTATATATACACAGTGAAGGCTGGGTTGTTTTTGATGCTACAGCAGTAGTAGCACCTGAACGCTTAAACGGGTCGCTTTCGCAAAATGAAGCGCTAAATACAGAGTTTAAAAGTAATTTAGATTTTGGCTTAGTTAGCTTAAGTAACTTCCCTGGCATTAACTGGCTCCGCTTAGAGCTTGAAAACCTTGACTATCAATGGTCTAGTTGGGTACTAGGTTTTGATAAACAAAAGCAAAATGATTTTTTAAAATCGTTATTTGGCAGCCGTAATATTTGGTTGGTACCGCTAATAGTTTTACTTACTATCGGAATATGTTTTATAGCTTATTTTGTTTATTTAAACTTACCTAAACGTGCTACTAAATTAGCGCCTATGGTTAAAGAGTTTTACGAAATACAAAAATGGGCTCAAAAACAAAATATAAAAACGCCAAAGCACTTAACACCAAGCCAACAGTTACAAGTGTATATGGAACAATCCCCACAATCTGCGCAATCACTGAGCGCATTTAGCCAGTTATTTAACCAAGTACGTTATGGTAAAAAATCGTTTACTAATGAGCGTAAAACTCAGGCTAAAGATCTGATAAAATTAATTAAAACATCCAAATAGAGAAAACTATGAATGCTGTTGTTATAGGCGTTATTTTAATGCTGGGGCTATCATTGGCCCGTGTAAATGTCATTGTTGCAATGACAATTAGTGCCTTAGTTGCAGGCTTAACTGCAGGTTTAGGTATAAAAGAAAGTGTTGATGCATTTAATTCAGGGCTTTCAGCTGGTGCAGAAATTGCGTTGAGTTACGCAATGTTAGGTGCATTTGCAGTCGCTATTTCTAAATCTGGACTGACACGTATCCTTGCCGATAAATTATTAGATAAAGTAAATGCAAAAGGTAGCACTAACCAAACGTTTTTGAGCTACTTTATTTTATTAATTATTTTAGGGTGTGCTATTTCTTCGCAAAACTTAGTACCAGTACATATTGCGTTTATCCCTATACTAATACCTCCCTTACTTGTTGTCTTTAATCAATTAAAATTAGATAGACGCGCAATAGCATGTATTTTAACGTTTGGATTAGCCACCTCTTACATGGTACTACCTTATGGTTTTGGTGGTATTTACTTGTACTCAATACTTCATAAAAACTTGGTTGATAACGGACTTGATATAGTTAATACACAAGTACCAATGGCTATGATTATTCCTGCAATTGGTATGTTTATAGGCTTACTCATCGCGGTATTTATTACATATAGAAAACGCCGCGAATACAATGCAATGCCTTTAACTACGCAAACTAAAGATTCAGACATTGAAAACCCTAAAAAAGTAATGATAGTTGGCTTATTTGCAGTGCTTTCTTCACTAATTGCACAAAATTTAAGTGGCTCAATGATTTTAGGTGGCTTAGTCGGTGTAATGATATTTAGTGTATTTGGTGTTGTGAAATGGGAAGAAAATGGCGACGTATTTAGCAAAGGCGTTGCGATGATGGCCATGATAGGCTTTATTATGATTTCTGCACAAGGCTTTGCGTCTGTTATGCAAGCAACTGGCGACGTTGCAAGTTTAGTTCACAGCGGTGCCGCTCTTTTTGATGGCAATAAACCATTAGCTGCAGGTGTTATTTTGCTAGTAGGCTTATTAATAACAATGGGAATTGGTAGTTCATTTTCTACAGTGCCTATTATTGCCACTTTGTTTGTACCTTTATGTTTAGACCTTGGTTTTTCAGTTATGGCAACCGCAGCCCTTGTTGGTACAGCGGGTGCTTTAGGTGATGCTGGCTCTCCCGCATCAGATTCAACACTTGGCCCGACATCTGGTTTAAATGCAGATGGTCAACACGATCATATTAGAGATTCTGTTATTCCAACCTTCATCCACTTTAACATCCCACTAATTATATTTGGTTGGATAGCTGCTATGGTACTTTAAGTACGCTTTAAATGAGGTATGGAACTGCCATACCTCTCCTACTACCACATTGATAGAAACTTTTTTATTTAGCTAGATTGCTTAGTTTATTATATAGACATAATTAGTATGATGTGTTCTTTTTGTCTGAAAATATAAGCACCTAAATGGTGCTTATATTTTTCTTAATAACTTTAAATAAAAAGTTATTCTTTAAATCCATTAAGCATTTTATCGCAGACTACTGGTGTTGGTCTGTGATCATCATCAACTGCTACAAATGTAAAGCTACCGCTTATAGCAGAGTGCTTATCATCTTTATGCATTGTCTCTAATAAAATATCTACATCTACCTTTAAGCTCGTATTACCAACATGCACTACTTTTGCTATTAACTCTGCAAATGTACCCGCAGGTATTGCTTCTTTAAAATCAACACGGTCAGAAGAAATAGTCACTAAAGGCTTTCTACAAAAACGAGTAGCTGCAATAAAAGCCACCTCGTCCATCCAAGCTAAAGCATCACCACCAAAAAGTGTATTATGGTGATTAGTACGACCCGGAAACACCGTTTTAGTAACCGATGTAGTTGAATCTTCTATTCGTTGTGCAATTACAGCATCACGCTCAATGTTAGTCATAGTCTCTACTTTTTATTTGCAAGGGTATCTTGCATTAGTAATGCTGGATCTAGACGTTCACCTTTCCAGTTAAAACGCCAATCTAAATGTGGGCCAGTAACACGACCAGTTGCACCAATTTCAGCTACTTTATTACCTTGAATAATTTTATCACCTACTTTTACATCTAACTTACTTAAATGAATATATGTAGAGGTAACACCGTGGCCATGATCAATAATTAAAGTGCCACCTGAATAATATAAATCAGGCTCAGCATAGACTACAGTTCCACTTATTGGTGCATACACAGGTGAACCTGTTTTATTAGCTATATCTAACCCAAAGTGAGGTCTGCGCGGCTCGCCATTGAAATAACGCTGGCTCCCATAAACACCCGAAATACGTCCCTCAGCTGGCTTTAAAACGGGATCTAAAAAGTATTCTAAGTCTGAATTTACTTCACGCGCTTTACGCACTGCTAAAGCTTCGCGGCTAATTCGAGCACTTACTTCTTTTGGTGGCGACACATATTTTTTTGCCACACCTGTAATTTTGTCAATTTTGTAGTCGCGCTTTGTTATTGCTAAGTGTTGAGTATGTTCTATGCCAGAGCTGTCTACCCAAGTTAACGTATGAGCAGTGTCAGCATCTCTGCCAAAACCAAATATAAAATGGCCATTTTTTGAAAGCTTTAACTCAGTGCCATCTAAAGTTACAGATTTAACATTATCTAACTTACCGGTAACCAAGCCACCTTGCGTAAGGTGCCCTTTTAGTTCAAGCGCCATCGCGTTAAAACTTGCAGAGGTAATTAATGCTGTTGCCAAAAGTGTTTTAAGCATAACTAATCGATCCTTTTCCGACTCCTTCATAAGCCGTTATTTTTACGTCTTTATCAGGGTATTGAGCTTTTACTTGGCCAGCTACGTGTTCAGCAATACATTCAACCGTAGTATCAACAGGTAAAATATCGCAGCGCGACTCACTAATGGCCATTTCAAAATAGCCTTGTGCAGATGTATATGCAAAACATACATCATCAGGTTTGGCTGATACGTGTTTTAAGTCTTTAGCATCAATTTTATCTTCACTCGTGGCTAGGTAAATATCTTCCCACTTTTGAGACCATTCTTTTTGCAGGCGAGGCATAGAAATACCATCAAGGCTAATACCTATTTGTGAACGATGGCCATGAATAATGCGCTGACAATTACCGTCGTGCTTTTTAAGCCCGTGACTGTAATGATAATAAAAACTTTGGCTATGCTCAGGTTTGAGTTCAAGCTCAATTTTTTCGATGTTGTCTGGCAATTTAGGTAAAATAGTAGCAATTAAAAATTTTGTTACCGATTCAACGTTTACTTGCTCTGCATCTATCATGCAATAAGCTTGATGAGGAGCACTCATTGCTAAATGCTTGTTATCACCAAACGTACAATCAAGTGTTTTGTGATTTTCGAATTCATTAACTGAACCTGTAAGGCCTGATGGAATGGCTAATCGGTGATCAATACAGTCATCAATAATGCCTTTGATTTGCTTTTTAATTAAGCCAAAGTCTAATACCATAGACTCGTCGTTTAGCTTACCGTGCAAAGTTAAATCAACAATCCAGCTCTCGCCAACGGCGCCACGTTTGTTACATAAGTAAGAAAAATCAATCACTGTTAGTGAGTTAACAAAAAGGATCATAAACTTCCTTTAAACTGGTTATAAGTCAGGGGTAATTATAATGATTTCTGATTGTAATTGCGCGGTTTTATAGTGCAAAAACCAATCGCATTGATTGATTGGTGATAAAACACGCAATTATTTGATTTTTTAACTGCTCCGAGTTGTTTAGCGTACAAGTGTACGCTAAAGTACTTGGCAATTTCTAAGCGAAGATAAGTGTTATGGAACCTAAAAATAGCTATACAAAAGAAGAGTTGATCCTTTGTGGTCAAGGTGAAATGTTTGGTGAAGGCAACTGTCGTTTACCAAGTGACAACATGTTAATGATGGACCGCATTACTTCTATTACTGCTGACGGCGGAAGCCATGGTAAAGGGGAAATTATTGCTGAGCTTGATATTGACCCGAGCCTTTGGTTTTTCGATTGTCACTTTAAAGGTGACCCTGTAATGCCTGGTTGTTTAGGCCTAGATGCAATGTGGCAGCTAGTTGGCTTTTACTTAGGTTGGTCTGGTGGCCCTGGTCTTGGTCGTGCACTTGGTGTGGGCGAAGTTAAGTTTACAGGCCAAATATTACCAACCAATAAAAAAGTAACATACCGTCTTGAAATGAAACGTGTAATTAAACGTAAACTGTTTATGGGCGTAGCAGATGGTACTGTTGAAGTAGATGGCCGAGTGATCTACGAAGCAAAAGATTTAAAAGTGGGCTTATTTCAAGACACTAGTGCGTTTTAATTTATTAAATTGCTAAACAAAAAGGCCTCCATTTGGAGGCCTTTTTGCTTTAATTCGGTTGTAACTAATTAGGTTTTGTACATGTTGCGGTTTTCAATCGCTTCACGCCAACCTCCTAACCACTCTGACTTAGGATCGATTTGTTGATAAGGGCATAGCTCTTTAGAGCGACCAGCTAAACCTGCTTTAAAACCTTGAGAATGAGCTCTTTCTAAACGATCTCTTTTCTGTCTCTTCATCGGTAATATCCTCACCTTTTTATTTGTATATTTTTTGTAGCATTAGTGAAATCTACAATTAATGAATAGTTAATAATAATGTAAAATTCAAATCGTAAAAGCAATTAAATTATTTGACTTTAACTAAGCTGCTGATGCAAAAATGAATTAACATTTAAAAAAGTAAGTGGTCATACAACATTTAATTTGACCGGTTTTATGCTAAATAAAATGCGACTTAATAATCGCTAAAATGTACTTAAGTACATAAATTACGACTCACCTATTTTCACTTAGTTCCAAACAAAATTGTAACTATGACATTTTTATTTCTAGCTAATAAAAATTCTATATTGAATTAATTTTATACAATTTAAATTTATACTTGATTATTTAAAGTCGATCGGTCTATATTGTACTTAACAAAAAACAACCAATTTATTTATTTATGCAAAGTAACGATAAAAGTCCAGTAAGGCGTGGGCGCCCTCCTAAATTGCCACGCGAAAACGCAGATACAAAAGCACTTTTAATAAGAACAGGGCTTGAAACACTTACTGAGTTTGGCTTTAGCGCTACTGGCTTAGATACAATTTTAAAAAAAGCAGCGGTACCTAAGGGCTCTTTTTATCACTACTTTAAAAGTAAAGAAGCATACGGTATAGCTTTAGTAGATGCCTACGACACTTACTTTATTGCTAAGCTAAATCATTATTTAAAAGATGAGGCCACGCCCCCTTTAGAGCGCATTGTTAATTTTACGCAAAGTGCCATTAAAGGAATGCAAAAATACGAATTTAAACGTGGTTGTTTAGTTGGTAATTTGAATCAAGAACTTAACCACCTAAGTGACGATTTTAAAATACGGTTAATGCAAAGCTATGTTACATGGCAAAAACACCTTGAGCTGTGTTTAAACCAAGCAAAACAACAAGGCACTATTGCTAATAACGTTAACAGCTCTTTGATGAGCGAGTACTTTTGGATTGGTTGGGAAGGCGCGGTTATGCGCGCTAAACTTACCAAAAAAAGCACCCCGCTTACTTTGTATACAGAAATGTTTTTACGCGCATTACTAACTTAATGCGCTTTTTTTTTACACATTAAAAGACGATCGGTCTAAAAGGATATCCCATGAGCAACCCAATTAAAGCCGTTGTTATTAACAAAGACGAAAATAACTATAGCGCTACTTTAACAACTATCGAAAACAGTGATTTACCAAACGAAAATGTATCGATAGATGTGCTTTACAGTACGCTTAACTATAAAGATGGATTAGCTATTACTGGTAAAGGCCCTGTTGTACGAAGCTTCCCTATGGTGCCTGGCATTGACTTAGTAGGGAGTGTTACTGAGTCCACCAGCGATGAATTTAATAGTGGCGATAATGTTATTTTAAATGGCTTTGGTGTTGGCGAAAAACATTGGGGTGGCCTTGCTCAAAAAGCGGCACTAAATAGTGATTGGTTAATTCCTCTTCCAGCTGCAATTTCACCAAAGCAAGCTATGCAAATAGGCACCGCAGGATACACTGCAATGCTCAGTGTTATCGCGCTTGAAAAACAAGGTATTACTCCAAGCTCAGGCGAAGTGCTCGTAACCGGTGCTAATGGTGGTGTGGGTAGCTTTGCTATTTATTTATTAAATCAACTTGGCTTTAACGTAACGGCTGCAACAGGTAGATTAGATCAAAGCGATTATTTAAAAGAGTTAGGGGCTTCGCAAGTAATAGATAGAAACGAGCTTTCAAGCCCAGGCAAACCATTACAAAAAGAGCGCTTTGCTGCAGCAATAGACTCTGTAGGAAGCCATACACTCGCCAACATTTGTGCCTCATTAAAATATGGTGGCGTTGTTACAGCATGTGGACTTGCCCAAGGCATGGATTTACCCGCATCAGTTGCGCCTTTTATTTTACGTGGTGTATCGTTAATTGGCATTGATAGCGTAATGCGCCCTAAAGCTGACCGAGTAGAAGCGTGGAATAAATTAGCCACATTAGTTAAGGCAGATTACCTTGATAAAATCTCTAGTGAAATCACGCTAGATCAAGTAATTGATAACGCTGAGTTACTTATGCAAGGTAAAATTCGTGGCCGTGTAGTAGTTAATTGTCAAAGTTAGGCTAATTATCCTGTTAAAGCCTCGGTATTAAATTTATAATACGCTTTGTATTTTTAATAACGAGGCAACACCTATGAGCAACCAAGAACTTTTCAGTAATAACCCACTGCAAGGCGTAAAATTAGAACAAGTGGTTGAAGAGCTGGTTGAACAATATGGGTGGGAACTTCTTCACGCTTATTTGCAACTTAATTGTTTTAAAAACAATCCAGACATTAAATCTGCGGTAAAATTTTTGCGTAAAACCCAATGGGCACAAGAAAAGGTAGACAATTTTTATCTTTACCGCCTTAAAAACTTACCTAAACCGGACGATGTTCAGTACGAGTTGCCACCACGCGATAGAGTGATCCCTGAGGATCATAAACCAGGTGAACCATGCGAATTAAGCTTTAGTGATGCAAAACGTATCATGGAAAAAAAAGAGACTAAACAACGTGCCCGCGCTCGTAAACAACGCTCTAATGCAAGCAACCCTTGGGGTAACTAAGCTTTAGTGAAAAATTTAAACTAAAAAGCCAATCTATATTGGCTTTTTTTGTGGGTAAATTTTGCTTTAGTAGTAAATTGTATAAAGCGGATAGCTTCTATATTAATACCCTCTTTTTCTCCAAAATTCATTTTCAGAGCCTTGTTGTTCAAGGGCTATATTAAACGTTTTATCTGCAATAACTTTATTATTTAATGTAAGCGTCATTCGCCAATCACCGAGTTTATTTTCAATAGGCTCCCACAATGTATCGCCTAAATAAAAATGCCAGTCATTGTCTTTAACGTATTCAACTCCATCAAACGGAGCCATTACCTCGCCCTCTTCATTGGGTATATCAGGATGATAAATACAAAAATGGAGCTTTTCTCCTTTGGCTTTTTTAATATTAACTATTAAGCCAAACTCCACATCAAGTTTTGCAGTAACATTAGTTGTAAATTGCTCAATTTGCGGTAACGCTTTGCTTTTGCTATCCCACGTTGAATAAATCCCATAACTTTGAATAGAAACCTCAGGTTTAGACTTTGCCATAACTTATATTAATTACCGTAGAGTGCTAATAAGCTGATTTTATAACAGTTAAGTCAATAGTAAAATCCGACACATTACTAATCTGTTTAATGTTGACTTATTTTTACACATTACTTGCACAATATTATTTAAAAGTGACTTATCTAAACTCATGACTTTTAAAAAATGAACAATACGACCCTTTACCTAAGCTCAAAGTCTAAATATGTGACAATGCTATTCGTTGTTATGCTTTGCTTACTCTCTATAGATACAAGCATTGCGAATGAGAATAAATATAACGCAGTACTTAACATCGAAGATGACACTATTTTTATTAGCGCTACCCTTCCTATATCAGTGTTTTACAACGTGGATAATAACCAAAATGGCATAATTTCTATTGATGAATTTAATACACATAAAAGAAGGATAAAACGAAAAATACACACGCACTTATATTTAAGTAATCAACTTTATAAATTTACTGTTAAAGACCTTAAAATCACCCCTAACGCAGTAAAAGTAAATAATGCAGGCATTAACACTCTAGCCCTAAGCGGTATATTTACTATGCCTATTATTACAAAAAACTTAAAATTAAACATGAGATTATTTAGTCAAAATAAGCCTGATAGCAGCTACTTAATCACTACAAAAAACAACCAAAAACCTGTACATCAATTTACAGTTTCTCAAAGTTCACCTTATAACTGGATATTTAATGGTGAGTTGTAAATAATTAAAAATCTTGGGTTTAAAATTAATAATGCTCTATATTGTTATAGATTCAGCTTTGCAAAAGCTTTGGATTTTTTGGGAAAAAATTCTCAACTTGTTTAGCGCATAGCTCAAACTCGCGGGTATTTTTATAAGGTAGTTTCATAAACCCAGCAACACCTACATCTGTAATATTAACTGCGTATTGCATTAATTTATTAAGTAAGCGCTTAAACTCTACCTCTTTAGTAGAGTCTAATAGTCGGTAGTAATGATGAATCTTCATTCTATCGGGCAGCGCTTCAAAAATAATACACCCCGTATGGTGAATCTGATTAAGTTCAAATACACATTTAATAACTTTTTTAGGCAGTTGTAATTGCTCGTCTGGGTCTTTTCCATCTTCAAAGTATGAATGTGGGCGTGTTATTTCGTTAGCTTTCATGCTTACTATTTCGTAATCAAGCTCTGGTAAGCTATCAAATTTAAATGCTCCAGTACCGTCTCGCTCTAATTGAATAGTTTTACGCGCATCAAATAAACAACATTTAAAAAGCCCTTTTTGTGTAATACCTTGTGCAAGCATTACCGTGTTGTTTATTGCATCTGTAAATGCGTTTGCGAGTGTTTCTTCGTGCATAATAAGTGATGACTCAACAAATAAAGACTCATCCTTCCAATGAAAACTTAACCCCCCTACTACAGGATATTTAGCTAAACGACTAATAGACGCTAAAAAGGCCTTTTCGGTATCACCGGTATCAAACAAAAATTCTTTATAGTAACGGTCAAGCTGCGCATCGTTTACATCTAATAGCTGTTGTTTATGATCTGCTTGGCGTAAAAACTGTTTACGTGAACTATAAACTACCGTGTCAGGCTTATCGCCGCCACCAAACCAATATGGTACAGCGGGTCGTGGTTGTTGTGTTTTTATTTCTGGTAAATACGCTTTGGCCATAGTGGTAATATTACGCATAAAGTAATCGCCCGCACCGTCACGCTCTTCTTTGTTTTTAGAAAGCATGCCATCAATCACTTTAGCCAGCTCTTTAGGTAAGCCTAAAGAACTCGCAGGAATAGCTTGCGATCCAAAACGACATGATTGTGCCGACGCTAGCGCATACAAGGTTGCTGCCACACCTTGCTCATCAAAACGTGGGGATGATTGCTCCCCCGACATTTGTGCTTCGCCAATGAAGTACACATCCCCCATACGCGCATTAGTCGTGCTTAAATCTCCCGACATTAAATCCATAAAGTTACTGGAAATAGGCTCACTGTTACTATCAACTTGCGCATACACAGAGCTTCCCCAATCAACAAGTGAAAGCGCATCGGTTTTTTCATCCCACACAAGGTTCGAAGGCTTAATATCACCATGTACAATAGGTTGTGGGCTAATGCCATTTTTATGACTACGTAAATCAACTAAAACATTACGAAGCCTCAGAGCAAGTGCCATTATTTGCGATGCACTAAAACGCCCTTTTTTTAAAGATACTTTTTCAAGATCTTCGCCTATAGCGCGTGCCATCATTAATATGCCTTGCTTTTTAATGCGCTCAAACGCGTAAAAGGTTGGCACAAGCGGATTGTTAATTTGTGAGAGCATATACGCTTCGTCTTCAAGGCGATCGCGCACACTTTGGGCAAGCGTAATACGCGAGAACTTAAAAACCCAAGGTAAGCCATTATCGTCATCACCCGCAAACACAAAACCAAAGGCACCAGAGCCTATCATTTCTACATTTTTATAACCAAGCAGCGTTAATTGTTTAATACAAATGTTAAGCCACTGACGATGCTTTTTAGCATCGCGGTGCGAAAGCAAATAAACAGATTGCTCTTCGTTAATGTAAAAATTGCGAATTTCTTTGGCTTTCAATACAGACTCTCTAATTGAGTGATTTGTGTAGAATTTTTTAACACGCTGATTATTAGTTTTATATAACGATATTACAATAGCTTGCAATGTAGTTTTTAAATTACAAAACAGAGAATGTGTTTAAATAATTACAATTAAACAACAAATGTTGCATCCAAAAAAATTACTTAGCCGTATTTAATTTAACAGCACTGAATAGTAAGCATATTAAATAGGGACTTTAAGCATGAAAACATTAGCAATTTTAACTATAGGCACTTTATATAGCGGCTATGTACACGCAAACATAGAAAAACTAACTGTATATGGCCACCGAGATGGGTTAATTGGTGAGTCAATCAGCGCATCTAGCGGCATTATTGGCCAAGGAGAAATAGAGCAGCGCCCTATGTTAAGAAGCGCCGAAATGTTAGAGCTAATACCGGGTATGGCGGTTACTCAACACAGTGGCTCAGGTAAGGCTAATCAGTATTTTATTAGAGGCTTTAATTTAGATCACGGTACCGACTTTTCCACCAGCATAGATGGCATGCCCATTAATATGCGAAGCCACGGACACGGCCAAGGCTATACCGACCTAAATTTTATAATTCCTGAGTCTATTTCAACAATTAACTATCAAAAAGGCTCATATAGCGCAAGCCAAGGCGATTTTTCAGCCGCAGGTAGCGCACAGTTTAAATTGGCTGATAACCAAAAGCATCAACAAATAGAACTCAGTATTGGAGAGGACAACTATAAACGTGCTGTTGTACTTGGCTCTACTAACTTAACAAAAGGCAAAATTATTACAGCAGCAGAATGGCAAGGCTATGACGGCCCGTGGGATGATATAAACGAAGACGTAAATAAAAAAAATGCCCTACTTCGCTATGTTGGTAAAGCTTTTAATGGTGATCTCTCAATAACTGCTATGGCATACGACAATACATGGAATTCAGCAGATCAAATTCCACAGCGTGCGGTCTCGCAAAATTTAATATCTCAGTTTGGTTCACTTGATACTACGCTTGGCGGTAGCTCTAGCCGTTATAGCTTATCGAGTAACTGGCAAGGAGATCATATAAAAGCCAGCGCTTATGTAATTAATTACGATTTAAACCTGTATTCTAATTTTAGTTATTTTTTAAATGATCCAATTAATGGTGATCAGTTTAATCAGCAAGATAGCCGCAATATCTATGGCACTAATATAAGCTATGAGTTTGAAACTAAAACATCAGATATAAACATGCAACACACTGCAGGGATTGAGCTTCGACACGACGACATAGATAACGTAGGGCTTTATAACACGCAAGCAAGAAAGCGACTTAGCACTGTAAGGCAAGATGAACTAAAGCAAACTAGCTACTCAAGCTTTTGGGAGTCTAAATTTTTACTTACCCCAAAATTAGAGGCCACTGCTGGTGTGAGGTACGACTACTTTGATACTAACGTTACCAGTAATACTGGTGCAAACTCAGGTAAAGCAAACGATGATTTAGTCAGCTTTAAAGGAAGTTTAAATTACCGCTTTACTGATTTACTAGCCGCATATGCTAATTGGGGGCAATCTTTTCATTCTAATGATGCGCGTGGCTCTACAATTAATATTGACCCTGTTACAGGTGAGCAAGCAGAGCAAGTAGATTTATTTGTAAAAAGTGAAGGCGCTGAAATTGGATTACGATTTGCTGATGAGCAAAAGTTTAATTTATCGGCTGCACTTTGGTGGTTAACACTCGACTCAGAGCTCTTGTTTGTAGGTGATGCCGGTAATACAGAGCCAAGTGATGCGTCTAAACGCTATGGCTTAGAAATGAGTGCTTATTACTGGATTAACGACAAATTTAGTATCGATTTAGAAGCCTCGTTTACACATTCTCGCTTAGATATAAATGGTGATAATAATTACATTGAAGGCGCTGTACCTGTTGTTGCCAGTACGGGTTTAAATTGGCATATAACACAACAATGGCAGTCATCAATTAGAGTTCGTCATATTGGCAAGCGCACATTAACCGACGATGGAAGTAAACGCTCAGACCCCTTAACGGTTGTTAATAGCTCAATAAGCTATAAGCAAACCCATTGGAAAGTAGACTTTGAATTACTTAACTTATTTAACAGTACCGACCATGATATTGACTACTATTATGCATCGCGTTTACCCGGTGAGACTGCACAAGGCGTTGAAAGTAATCATTTTCACCCAATAGAGCCAAGAACAGCGCGACTAACATTAAGCTTGTTATTTTAGTATTCATTGAGATTTACAGGGGTACTGTATATAAAAACAGTACCCCCTGTAAAACATACCCCTAGCCAATAAGTAGCTTAGTAATTAATCCGATGCTTCGACAAGCTGGCTGATGTTACTCAACAATGCGAAGTTGATTTATTGAATTAACATCAACATGTGTTTGATAATAATATTTATTGGTTTTTCTTCCTTTACTTAAAAAGTCGATAGTTACCCGCTTTGCTTCACCTGTCACTTCAATTGTTTTATCAATAAAAAATGTGTCGGCTGGTTGTCCGTATTTTTCTTTGAGTTTATTAGCTACTTTTGAATCAATTGCAATGGTAATAGAGCGTCGATCGCGATAGTCAGCTTCGGTATTTAAAAATACGTCACCATACTGAGAGCCCGCAGTTTTAATATAAAACTTAAATGTACCGCTAACACCTTGTGGCGCGCTCTGCTCCGAAAGAGCTATTAAATTCATATTAGCAGTAGTGCCTTCGCCAAGCGCCGGTAAGTGTTGTACAGAGCTGCAGGCACTAAGTGTTAATACACTTAAAAGAGTAAGGTATTTCAAGATATAACATCCTTTTTTATAAGTAGATGTTAATTCTAGCATTTATAAATTTCAAGTTTCTATAAAAGAAACAAATTTAGCCCAATTAAGGGCTAAATAAATTATATTTTAAAAGTTTTCGTTAAGGAGCATTTCGCTGAGAAGGATCTGTTTTAAAGCTTTTTAACATTTGATGAGGATCTACATTTTGACTATGCTCTTTTGCAGCTTTTGCCCACCAAACCATCTGTGAAAAAGTACGATGAAAATAATTAAACCACGAAGATTGTTCTTGCCCAGTTTGTACACTGCCGTCATCATTAAAAACTTCTTGTGCTTTTGGTACGTGGATCATTGCAGATACAGGTAAGCAGCCAAGCTCAGATAAAAATGTGCGCATACTTATTGCAGCTCTTAATCCGCCCCATTGCCCAGCAGAATAAGTAACAATGGCACTGGGTTTGTACGAAAAGAGTGAACTACCAAAGTGATTAAGTAAGTCGCTCAGGGCTGGGCTCATACTATGGTTATACTCAGGGCTAACCATAACATAGCCATCAGCCGCTTTAATCTTGTCGGCTAAGGTGTTGAGCATAGAAGGCGCCTTACCTTGTGCATACGCAAAGTGAGGCTTAAAAACTTGCTCATTCGGATAATCAAGTGCATCTATTAGTTCAAACTCGTGCTCTGAATACTGCTCATTTAAACATTCAATACAGGCTTTAGCTACTCGCTCACCTAATCGAGCAGGCCTAGGAGGCGTGCTATCTCTTACAGTGCCTAAAAAAACTAAAAATTTCATCTCAACTCTCCATTTGTATTTTTATACAACAACACTACCCTAACATTTTTATTCGTTAATTTTATAAATTACAAAGTATTGATTGATTTAAAACATAAAAATCACAACGCATAAATAAAATAAGAAGTATTTTATTATTATGGATACTTTTTCCATAGTGTTTACACATTTAGCCGTTAGTATGCCATTGTATATAAAGTACAAACTTATATTTAAAAGGATAAAGCATGAGCTTATTAAAATTTGGCAGCAAGGTTACAGCCCTCCTTACTTGCTCCCTAATACTAACAGGGTGTGATGAAGCAACAGACAAACCAATTACCCCTACTAATATTGACTCAAATAGCCAATCGGCCACTCAACATTCGCTAAATTTATCAATGTTCAAAAAAGGTGCTTTTTTATCTGAGCCTAACATTGTTGATTGCGAAACAGCACAAGGCACTAAAACTAAGTGTTATGAGTTAATTACATCAGGCGCACCAGCAGGCAGAGAGCCTGGCCCATTTTGCCCGCGCACTACAACCGATGGTGCGGATGTGTCTGGCAGTTGGTTTAGCAAAGAAGGAACTGGCGATTTAGTAGATTTAACTGGCCAATTTATCCTAAAGCTAGATGAATATTACGGCGATGAAAAGTGGGTACTTTACGACACTAAAACAAATAAAATTAGATACACAGCAACTAAAGAATCTTGCTCAGGTGCAGCTCGTCCTGATGTTGAAGAGCAATATAAACAAAATTGTATTGAGTGTGAGCTTTCATACTTAGAAGATAATTTTTCATTAACGTATTTAATTCCTGTTACACCTATTCCTGCAAAAAGTACAGGTCGCTTAAGAACGGTAGGTATAGCATTAGACGGTACCGAGCTATCTGGGCCTGCTCCAATTAATGCCATTTTGGGCAGTTATACAATTGCCGCATTTGATGATTGTGGTGGGCATATTAATTTACACCAAGGATATCACTATCATTCTACAACGGGCTGTACTAATTCTGATGACACAGAAGATGGCCACGCTCCTCTTATAGGTTACGCAATCGATGGTTATGGTATTTATGCAATGCGCGATGCAAGCGGTAAAGAAGAGTCACTTGATGAATGTCGAGGAAATACAGACGCTACCCGTGGTTATCATTATCATGCAGCCAGCCCTAGCGAAAACATGTTTATTGGTTGTTTACATGGCCAGTCCGTAAGACCCGCTGGAGGTCCACCGGGAGATCATAAAGGTCCACCGCCAGGTAATAATCCTGACAAACATTAAAGGAAGTAATCATGTTTATAAAAAGTAGTTGTTTGTGCTTGCTTGGTATGAGTTTACTTGCAGCACCTACATTTTTAAATGCGCATTCAGGGCCGTTAAATAGTGTTGCAGTTAAGGCCTGTGCAGATAAAGTAAAATCTCAATCGTGTAAATACGAAGGTGGCCACAACGATTTATATATAGGTAGCTGCCAATATATGGCTGATGATTTAATGTGTGTACGGAGTCAGCCAATTCAAAAAATTGATAAGGGAGTTTCCATCCCTATAAAAAGCCACACTCACGATAAAGAAAAGAGTGACTCAAAAACCCAACCTTAATAAAACAATGTAAATCTAGGGCTTAATTTTAAAGGAAACTTATATAAGCAGCACAATCGTTTTATTGTGCTGCTAACTTTTAACGATATTGATAGCTAAGACCAATACCACTGAGCAACACATTTTTTAATGTTTGATCACCTACAAAGCGCTCAGCGTTTTTATTCAATGCCATGGTATAGCTACTATATGCGTATACTTCAAGCTGCTTAATAACTTTATACGACACATTAGCTTTAAGCTTAAGGTTGTTAATACCGTTGTGGCCGTCACTTACATAGCCTGCGTTAAACCCAACCCCCGTTTGAAAATCAATGCTAACAGCTTCACTTACCTCATAGCCTTTACTAATTGCAAGCTCTATAAATGTACCTTGAGAATCAAACGAATAATATGTGCTGCTAGTAAGCTGAAATTTATTATCGTAAAAGTACGATAAATCTAAGCTAACCTCATTGTCATGAGCATTAGAGGCATTTTCACGTGATCTTAAATGGTTGTAACCAATAAACATATCAACGGTATTAAATAACTGAGTTGCGTAAATAGCATTTAAGTTAAACTCGGTATAATCGCTATCAATACCCGTTGCAAGCCACGGAATAATAGCTATTGCATTATAATTAAATTCAGATGCGATTGAGGCAATACCTTTTCCCGCTAAATTGTCGCGGCCCTCACTGATATATCTGCTTCCCCAAAGTGGATGCACATGAAAATCAACACCGTCATCAATATACGTTGTACTAGCCTCATCGAGCTTAATATTTCCGCCTACACCTAATTCAGGTTCAAGTGCAGGTGCGTCTTGGGTCTGCGCTTTAACTAAAAAAGATGCACAAAGCATAGCTGTAAACAAAATACTCAATAACGTTTTATTCATTTATATAACACCAAAAGCGAAAAAAATACGCGTAAAAAATAGTCGCACATAGTATTGACCTTTATAAAAATGAGCAATAAAAATAAGCTATTTGTGGTTAGTAATTTGAGTATAAGAGTTGGGGGAAATTAGCGTTGATACATTTTCGTTCGCCATAATTTAAGGGTACCAAATAAGTAAAATAACCCATAAATACAGCATATAATCGAGCTTATAATCCAAAACTTAATAGAGTTGTGGTGAATTATTTGGCTTGTAGTTAAAAAAGGAATGATTAAACCCGCAATACCGCGCACTAAATAAATTGCGGTGATTAATACCAAAGCTGTTTTTAAAAATGGCAGTTTTAAAATGACGCCTGCACCAGAGAGCGCATATAAGCCCCAAAGAGCAATAATAACTGCAATAGCTAAAGTCACATAAGTAGGATAGGTACTTCCCTGCTCTGCCAGTTGAGCCATTTGTTCACCAGCACCAAAAAAGCGATACCAGTCAGGCCCGCCAAAAATACACGCTACATGTAAAAGCGAGGCAATAAAGCTCAAAGCACTTGCTGCAATCAAAAATCTATTTTGTTTCATGTGGTTTGTATAAGTTAGTGGCTAATATAAGCAATAAAGCCAATTAACAGCACATAAAAGCTAAACCCGAGTAAGCAAATTAAGTAAACATCTTTGGCTTTATTCGCCTTAAACGATACATAATCGGTAATTTCGCTTTTAAACTTACCAAAGGTAACTATTTTCAAAATAGCGCAACCTGTTGAGTAAATTAAAAAACCTAAAATTGTCTCTATCATTAACCAAATAAACAAATCAAATGCCAAACTCATAACGTTCATCCATTAAACACTGTAAAAATAGCCTATCAAATATTTATTCATTTACAAATCTATTACCATAATTAAGATGTAACAATAAATTTGGTTAAACCTATTAACTGCCCTGATTCAGTTACTACCTTTACTTGCCACTTACCCGTTGCATCACTTGGGAAGTTTACTTTGTGTGTCCACGCTCTATAACCTTGCTCACGCCCGCCATTAATATTTAGGGTAATTCTATCGACCTCTTTTTTATTGTGTATCCACACATGAAATACTTTTTCGTTTAAACCCCGTGGTGCTTTAACCGCAGTCCAGCTGTATAAACCTTCACGGTGTAAGGTGTGTAAATCAAGCGTTTTAATACTACCTACAGGCTTTTTATGTTGTAAGTCGACTTTGTGCGCTAAGGTAATATCGGTTAATCTAAGGGCTGCCGGTGGCACAAAGCTGCGTAACTGCCAAACGCTGGCACTAAAAGCACATAAAATTAAAACTAAAATAGGAAAACGCCACCAGCGTGCATTAGGCATTAAATTGTTTAAACTCGGCAATGTAACAATAACAGCCGTAATTAGAGCAATTACCAAACTTTGGCTAGTCGTCAGGTTCAATAAAATGGGCAGTGTTACAAGCAATACAACAAATAACGCAAAGTTATGAAACACGCTAAATAGTGTCCGGTTTCTAGCTAATTTTTTGTAATAAAGCGGGTCGATAACCGACACTACGGCACACAAAACAATAAGGGATGTAAAAATTGCTTGTGGATGATCCCATTGCGTAACCGCTAAAAAAAAGGGTAACGCAAAAAATAAGCTTTCTTGTTGCACCATTTGCAGTGCAAAACGCATTACATTTGGCGATACTGCGACACCAAACCTCTCTTCTACTTTTTCGCGAAGCCAATTATCTATAATTAGCCAAAGCCAGCTTATTAATAACACAATAGCAATAACCTGCGAAAACGACTCTTTCCTGTCAACCATGACATAGCTTGCTACACCAGAGCAAAACGCCATCACAGCTAATAACCCAGGGCGCTTTTGCATTGCAGCTATAAACTGGGTGATAAGGTTTTTTAATTTATTCATCTATTGACTTATGCGTACACAATGTACTTAATTATTAGGAAGTTAGTAAACGAGTGTAACTAAGTGTAGATGAACAACAGATAGATAACCTGACTTTTTACACATTACATAGTTTATAAAACAGAGCCCTGAATATTACTCATACCGAACATGAAATTAACGCAACAAAAACATCTAGACATCTAAACCGCTATAAATACTCACCCTATCAGCTAACTTACATACCTGATTTCAGCCTATCTTATGTGCGAACGCTGAGCCATATTTTATTAATGAATCAAACTCATGTTTCATGTGAAATTATACCGTTTTTATTTAAGGCACAATTTACGTATAAATTACTCATCGAACAGCGCTTAGCTAGCCTCTAGTTTATAGCTAAGCAGCAGCCACTTTTAAAAACAATGGCTTTGCCTTTAAATAAAAATTGGATACCAACATCATGAGTAAAAACTTAACCTTTAATATTAAAAGTCAGCGCCTTGATGAGCACTATACGCCATCAACAAATACTCGTATTACAACTAACTTTGCAAACTTAGCTCGTGGCGAGCACCGTCAATCTAATTTGCGCAAAGCACTTAACATGATCAATAACCGCTTTAATACGCTAGCTAATTGGGATAACCCAACGGCAGATCGTTATTCAATCGAACTCGAAATTATTTCTGTAGATATTGGCTTAGATGAAAACAGCCAAAGCTTTCCATCAATAGAAATACTTAAAACCAACATAGTAGATAACAAAACAAACAAATGCATAGAAGGCATTGTTGGTAACAACTTTTCGTCTTACGTGCGTGACTACGACTTTAGCGTACTCCTACAGCAACATAATAAAGATAAATCGCAGTTTTGTATTCCTGATAATTTTGGTGAGCTGCATGGTAAGTTGTTTCAATCGTTCGTGAGCTCAAATACATATAAGCAAAACTTTAGAAAGCCACCAGTAATATGCCTAAGCGTGTCTGATAACAAAACTTACCACCGCACAGCAAATGAGCACCCTATTTTAGGTATTGAGTACCAACCAAACGAATCTTCACTCACAGAGCAATACTTTAAAAAAATGGGCTTACAGGTTCGTTACTTTATGCCTGCAAATAGCGCTGCGCCTTTTGCATTGTTTTTCTTTGGGGATTTACTTAATGATTACACCAACCTTGAGCTAATAAGCACAATTAGCACCATGGAAACGTTTCAAAAAATTTATCGCCCAGAAATTTACAACGCAAATGCTACTGCTGGTAAAGCTTACAAACCTAATTTAAAAAATGCTGACCATTCACTCACACAGATTATTTACGATAGAGATGAGCGCAGTAAATTAGCTGCAGAGCAAGGTAAGTTTGCCGAAGAGCACTTTATAAAACCATACCAATCGGCGCTTGAGCAATTTACAACGGTAAACATCTAAATTTAATTAAATTATACGGTATCACTTATTATGAAAACTTTATTACCTACATCTACAGCAGGCAGTTTACCAAAGCCATTATGGCTTGCAGAGCCAGAAACCCTTTGGTCACCTTGGAAGTTGCAAGCAGATGAATTAACCCAAGGCAAACACGACGCCCTACGCTTATCATTATTCGACCAGCAGCAAGCAGGCATTGATATAGTAAGTGATGGTGAGCAAACACGTCAGCATTTTGTAACTACATTTATAGAGCACCTCAACGGTGTTGATTTTGAAAAACGTAAAACGGTAAAAATACGTGACCGTTACGACGCCAGTGTACCAAGCGTAGTGGGCCCTGTTAGCCGCCAAAAACCAGTGTTTGTACAAGACGCTAAGTTTTTACGTTCGCAAACTAACCAACCTATTAAATGGGCGTTACCTGGCCCAATGACCATGATAGACACACTGTATGACGACCATTACAAAAGCCGCGAAAAACTAGCCTGGGAATTTGCCATAATCCTTAATCAAGAAGCAAAAGAGCTAGAAGCCGCAGGCGTTGATATTATCCAATTTGATGAGCCCGCTTTTAATGTATTTTTTGATGAAGTAAACGATTGGGGCATTGCCTGTTTAGAGCGCGCAATTGAAGGGTTACAGTGCGAAACTGCTGTGCATATTTGTTATGGCTACGGCATTAAAGCCAACACCGATTGGAAAAAAACACTCGGAAGCGAATGGCGCCAGTACGAAGAAGCCTTTCCTAAATTACAGCAATCAAATATTGATATTATCTCACTAGAGTGCCACAACTCGCACGTGCCTATGAATTTACTAGAACTCATTCGCGGTAAAAAAGTAATGGTAGGAACTATTGATGTTGCCAGCAATGAAATAGAAACACCTGAAGAGGTAGCCGCCACTTTACGCAAAGCCCTACAGTTTGTAGACGCTGATAAACTCTATCCATGTACAAACTGCGGCATGGCTCCGCTTTCTCATGAAGTTGCAAATGGTAAGCTCAATGCACTAAGTAAAGGTGCTGAAATAGTAAGAAAAGAGCTAGTAAAACAAAATAGTAATATTTAAATCAAAAATTGATCCATTGTGCTTAAAGCAAGTAATAAACACAATGGATAAACTAATAACTTAGATATATTGTTACTTTAAAAAGTATTGAATAGTCTAACTAGTTAATTAAATTGAAAGATTATGAAAATATTTTATTAATCTTTTTCTTAATCCTATTGACTAATTTAGGTTTTTGATCAGGAAATAACTTACTTGATAGGTTGAATTCCGAGCAAAAGCGTTCTGCCCACTCTTTATTTAATTTATTACTTTGTTTACTTGTAACTTGCTCTTTCGGGATATCCTCGTTGTTAACGCTGATCCCCATAAAGTCAGCAATCTTAGAAATAGTATTATTTAAGTTGTTCTTTACATTATCAAAGTTCATTTCTATATATTTACAGTCACTAGCTGCTAAAGCATATCGCCAAGAAGAGTTGTTTTTTATAATATTTTTAAGGCTTTCATCAATACTTGAATAATCATATTCAGGGTTTTCTGTCACAGGTTGCTGCCCAGAAATCCACACTCCAGTTTGACTGGCAATTGATAAAGAGACTGCTTGGTTTAGTACGTTTTCCCTCGTTAATAAAACATAATATGCATCTGGAAAATATTTAACTAAATTCTCAAACCCACCAAACTGTTCAATATGTTGATAGTGGAGTTTAATTCCAAAAACCCCATTTGGTGATGTTCTTCTTTGCTGAAGTTCATCAATGACTTCAAAAAAATCATCTATCTGTAATTTTTCTTTCCATTTATTTAGGTTTGCAGGGTTTGCATATTCCAGAGGAAAACCGAACGAATTAGTATTATGTAACGCATGGCCAAGCATATGACTTCCACAACGTTCAGTTGATGCGATAATAAGCACTTTTGTAGGTTTAGAAACTCGTGGGTAATCATGCTCTTCTAAAAACTGTTCCTCATATAAGTGCATAAACAGATCCTTGTTGTTTAGTGAAAATAATAATAAATCATTAAAATACTACACGTATAGAATAGGCTTGTAAATATTGTATATTTTCATTAAGCAACATATATAGTGCAATAGATTGATAATAAAGGGATTAAAAAGTTTGAATATTGTACACACGCATTATTCTTCAGAATAATCTACATTGTATAATTTTGTTAAAAAACGATAAATCCTATCGTATTGAAAATATATTAGATCCGTATTTTAAATAAACAGAGAGTTTTAAATAACAATCCAATTTTCTAAAAACCTCTAGGGCCTTATAAGTTAAGGGTACAAATAGCAAAATCGATAACTGTTTTGTACTGACTAAAAAAAGGCGAGCTAATAAACCATGAGTCACTTGTATTTCATCCATTAAAGAAATCATTAGCATTCCCAAACCTGAATTACACGCATAGAAATAACTGCAAGATTGCAGTTTTAACATTTACTGAATGGTTTTTAATTTATGGGAATAACTTTTCGCAGTTGCTAATATTTGAACGTCGTTTGCGCTTTAAATTTTCACAGTAACTTATTTTGAAGTGGGTCTGCCTACTGCAGCATGAAATACGCGTGTAAATTGTGTGGTGAGTTTTAACCAGTTTTCTGGGGATATATTAAGCCTTTCTAGCAAAAGTAGGGACATGTTATCAATATGCCCACGTTTATCCTCTCGCATTATTCGTCCTGTTAGCTCAACGAGTTCAAGGTACGATTTAAGCTCAAATGGGAGCCCTTTAGGCATAACTTGACGTGGTATACCTGCAAAACTGAGTAATACCAATTCGTTTAATTAAGTGATCTATTTTGAGGCTGGAAAAACGTGTTGAAAGCAAGGCAAGAAATTCGCTATTTAGTTGTTCTAAATGAGAGTTTTTTAACGCAGGTAGCGACACGTTTAGCCCCACAAAATGATTAAGTATTATTGCGGATTGGTATAACTGCTTAGATTGTTTACCAACTGTCGTGCATGTTATGCGATTTTATACACTGGTATGGTCTGACTCTTCTGGCGTGTTAACCATTTTAGCTCTGATGGGGTTTAAATCTACATAGGCCATACACGCTGCAATTGCAGCTTCATCTAGTAATGCTTACGATTACTTTTTATTTTAAGGAAATGCCCCTCCAACAAAATTGTATGAAACAACTTTGAACGCCTTAGGCGGCCCGAAAGGTGAGCGCCATGGATGGATGCGAATAAAATCGCCCAGTGCACTTATCTTCTTTATCTGCTCTGCGAGCAATGTCTTCATTTCTGATTTCGGATAATTCACGTATAAACCAGCTGATACTTGCTAAACGTTCTCGGTATTGTTTTATCGTTTGATTGAAAAAGATGAGCTCAACTTTATTTAGCTTTTTTATCATCTACATACAGCACTAAATGGGTGTGATTACTCATTACGGCATAAGCACACACGTCAATACAAAATACCTTAGCTAATTCAAGTAACTTATCTTCAACCCACTCTCTGCTATGCTCGTAAGATTGACCAGTAAAACTGGTCTTCGCTACATAAAAATGCACGTCACAAGCAACGTGAAATACAGTGATAATATTTTGTATCAACCAAACTTATGTGACGTTTCTTGCAATAGCCATAAGAAACTCTGCTTATTTTTCACACTAAAAAAAGCTAGCCTCTAATTGAGTAAAGTACAAAATTTAAGGTGGGTACCTTGTTTGTTTTGTTTTTTTTCTCATCATACTGAGCTACTGTTCATACATTGTAAATTTTAGTTTTCACCTTGTAATTCTAGGTCTGTTATCGTTACGGATGTCTCACCGTAATTCTTAGCTCTTACTTTCATTAACTCCTTTAACCTGGTTATTTCTCTAGGTGAAAGTCTGAACTTTCCACCTGTGTTCGCGTCTTTAGTGACTTTTTCGGTCAATGCATAATTTCTTGAAATTCCTATTGATGCTGCTGAGTTAGTAGACATAGCCCCACCAAAGACTCTTTTACTTCCAAATAGATCAGTAATTGCCCAATTATTTATAATGGGTTCAATTTTATCCGACTTATTTATTATTTCTTGGGTTGTTTCATCAGCAAATTGCAACAGATGAAGTTTGAGGTCATTGCTAAAATTAGGAAAATAATCAGCATTCCTCGCATAATAACTAGAGACCTCTAAACTATTTAGAGAATCAATGTTTGTACCTCTATTCGAATTGACAAAATCTGTTGCATTATTTTTTAATAACTTATATACATTTTTACCTGAAAAAGCTTTTTTATTGATATTTGGGCTGCCGATATACCCTTGATATAATCCATAAATTATTAAAGGTTCTTTTCTATAGTTTTTATCTAAAATCCCATACTGTATGTCACTGAGACTAAACTGAAGACTACCAATATTTACTAGCTTTTTATCCAATAGTGAGTCAGGACCAGTTAATATTTTTTCTAAACTAACTATTGGATACCGCTTAACAATTTCGTTAATTAAAGTAATATTATAAAGATTAAGCCAATAGGCCAATTGCTCTTGTTTTGAATATAAATTAAGGTTGTTTTTCTCGGGTAATGATTCTAAATATTTTTTAACATCATTGACTAAACTTTTTTGTTTAGGAGATTTTATCAACTCATATGTGAATCTGTTACTTTCATTATGGGTAGCTCTGGGGAAAACATTTCTTAACTTAGTACCTATTTGAGGTACCTCAAGGTCAGCATTTATTCTTCTAGATGGCCCCATATCAAGAACATTCGATTCTAATAATATGTTCACAGGTTCAAAGTTTATTGTTAACTTAGATTTAGGTGAATAACCGCTAAATTGAGGGTACGCTTTATCTTCAGCGAGAAGATATTTTGGGGCACTTAAAAGCAAGAGCAAACAACTAAACTTGATCAATAAACTAACTATTTTAAATAAACTCATAAAAAATCCTTATTTTAGTAGAATAGCTCACATTCTTCATGAGCAACATAACGAGTCTGTAGATTAACTCGTTTTTATTTATTTTTATTGATAAACAAACCATAGCTGAGTTTCTATTTTCGTTCAATTGACTGCTGTAATTTTACGCAGAATATAAAAAAGTGTTTGAAATTGTTTTAATTGGCGTTCTGGAAGGGGTTGCGGCTGGTTGAGTAGCTTTAATTTAGAGTAAAAGGGCTTACCCTTCTTAATGCATCGTGTTTTGCAACTTTTCTATTTTATGAACAAGGCAATACAGTTGCTACACAATAAAGTAAAGGCATTCATTTTCGCTTGACTCTGTAGGTCAATTTATTAATTTTTTTATTCAATGTAATGTTCCGCTTTTTATTTAAAAGAAAGCCGGTTTGATGCAGCCGAGTCGTTTGCCATTATTTAATAAACAGCTATCGTAGCCCGATTGGGCTGTCTATTTTTACTTTCATTTTGTCTACATAGCTCAGCTTTTTGCGTGATTCATTATTTATAATAATGCACTCTTCATACTGTTTTTGTTGGCTTTTTTCCTAATGATTAGGATAGGTGTCATCCTAATTAGCTCTTCTTCGAGGTCTGGCGCGCCATCTTGAGGATGACACCATACCCTATATTCTAGAACTTCATCCCAAACATACCCACCTCCGGACTTGGCGAGCGCGCGATAGTTTCCAACTTGTTCCAGGACAAGTACTTCTGGATAAGTCTTCATAATCTTCCTTGGGCATAACTTTTAAATAAGGGGTGCAGGCATGTAGGGCATAATGGCGAAGTCGCCCCGCATATAGGCGTCCCAGCGAACGAAGTGAGTGACTTAATTTTTTTGTTAGCTCGCTTGCTGATTAATCCCACCATAGTAGCAACTTATTGTTTATAACATCACTTTCTGGATTAAAGGCCATGCCTTGGTTAGAAGCTTCTTGATTTGCGATATTGAATATTGCCTCCCTTTCGCTCTGAGTACTAGGTAAAGATATTTCCAAAGCGTCTGCGTAAGGTCCACCTTCTTGTTGGATTCGGTTGTTACTGTCATAGATTGCACTCTTGGGAATAGTCACTTTAACTGCCCCAATGCTATACAGGTTTTCTACAAAACTAATAGCGTCCTGAGTACTAGAAAATCTATTACCTGCAAGAGCGTGCTTGTTGTTATTTGAAATGAGCCATTCCCGAGCCTCGGGTGATTTTGAATAGATGAAATAAGCTATCGCTGCCAGAACGAAAACGAGTAAAAAAATTTTAAACACTTCAACATTCCTTTGAGAGCTAAACTCTTAACATATGGGGATTTTATGAGCGTTGTTGGCCGAAGTCCAGCGAGTAAAATTCCCACCATGATGTTTTTGTTATGTGCAACATGCTAACAGTTGCTTTTGTAATTCAGTATTTTCACAACCGATAATGTCTAAACCGATGACAACTGACTTTTCAGAATAAACAAGCATAACTGTATATGCCTTATCACCTGTGGGAAAAGTATCTTCCAGTTTTTCATTTTCTGAGATTGTAAAACATATTGTGAATGCTGAATCGTCAGGAGCGAAGGACTCACATGATTTAATTTTCAAACCTTTTAGCTGATCAGCAAGTTCTTTTTCACCTTCAGCTATCAACGAAGATTTTACCTCTTCAAACAGGTCTGGAAGATCATCCTTAAACATCAATTTCTCCGTTGCACATAGACATAATGACTCCCACACGGTGTTAGCCTCCGCTTTTCGTGGGTTAGCTTAATTCAAAGCCAGAGCCATAATTAGTTTGTCAATTAACTAAACAGCAGAGGCTAACATGAACAAACATAGCAT
>Ga0207907_100152_pt1 | contig 39050 bp, 38 predicted proteins | sample LinPmetageLP52_FD_184062 | JGI IMG/M metagenome (GOLD analysis project Ga0207907, IMG submission 184062) | Marine viral communities from the Subarctic Pacific Ocean - LP-52 (SPAdes) | ecosystem: Environmental > Aquatic > Marine > Oceanic | place: Pacific Ocean | collected 2011-08-26
ACCGTGGCCCGTCGCCTCGGCCATCGAGTCGCGGTTGTTGAAATAGAGCCGCCCGTGAAACGCGCCTGCGCCCATCACCATGTCGCGTGCGGTCTTGCCGTCGCGGGTGATGATGGAGGCGACCAGCGACCCTTTGCCTTTGTTTAGCAGCGCGATGGCGTGATCGGTGTCGCGGTAAGGCATGATGGTGGACACAGGGCCAAAAGCCTCGGTGTCGTGCACATGCGTGGCGGCATCGGGATCGGCGCAGTGGAACAGCATCGGTGGGACAAAGGCACCTTTCTGGGCATCCGCACCCTCGACCGCAAAGGCATCGGGGTCGCCAAAGACACGCGTCGCCTCGGTCCCGATCAGGGCGGCTTTCTCAAGCACGTCGCGGCGCTGCGATTGCGAAACAAGCGCGCCCATTTTCGTGCCTTCAAGACGGGGATCGCCAATGGTGACTTTGGCCAGCCGGTCCGACAGCGCGGCGATCAGCGCATCCACATGGGATTGCGGTACCATGATCCGGCGGATGGCGGTGCATTTCTGCCCCGCCTTGGCCGTCATCTCGCGCTGGACCTCTTTCACAAACAGATCAAACTCGGGCGTGCCGGGGCCCGCATCAGACCCTAACACAGAGGCATTGAGGCTATCCTGTTCAGACGCAAAGCGAACCGAGCGTTCGACCAACGCAGGGGTGCTGCGCAGTTTCAGTGCCGTTTCGGCAGAGCCGGTAAAGCTGACGACATCCTGACAATCGAGGTGGTCCAGCATATCGCCCAAGCCCCCCGTCACCAACTGGATCGCGCCGGCTGGCAGAATACCGGATTGGATCATCAGGCGGAAACAGGCCTCGGTCACCTGACAGGTGGCGGTGGCGGGTTTGACGATGGCAGGCACCCCGGCAAGCAGCGTCGGGGCGAGCTTTTCCAACATGCCCCAAACGGGGAAGTTGAAAGCGTTGATATGCACCGCAACGCCCTGCAGCGGTGTGCAGATGTGGCGGCCCATGAACTGACCCGCGCGGCCCAGCTGTTCGACGGGACCGTCAAGATAGACCTGATCATCCGGCATTTCGCGGCGACCTTTGGCGGCGTAGACCTGCATCGTGCCGATCCCGCCATCCACATCGATCATGTGGTCAGCCTGCGTGCCGCCTGTGTCGAACGACAGCTCGTATAGGCTCTGTTTATGGTCATTGAGGTAGAGCGCGACGGCCTTGAGCATCCGGGCACGGTCGTGAAAGGTCAGCTTGCGCAGGGCAGGGCCGCCGATGTCACGGGCATAGGCCAGCATCGTCTGAACCTGCAGCGCGTCATTGCCGGCTTGGGCGATCACATCGCCGGTGATCGCACTTGCGATGTTGCGTGCACCGGCACCGGGGTTGATCCATTGTCCGGCGGCAAAGCTTTGGATATCGCGCATATTGGGCCCCTTAGTGATGGTCGTAGTCAATGAAAAGCGTGTCGCTCAGCGGATAGCTTTGGCAGCTCAGCCGGTATCCGCGTTCAACTTCGTAGTCCTCCAGCGCGTGGTTCGATAGCATCTCGACCTCGCCTTCGGTGACCTTGCACATGCAGGTCGAACAGACCCCCGCCTTGCAGGCAAAGGGCGCATCAAGGTTATTCTCTAGCGCGGCATCCAGCACCGACTGCCCCTTGGCCATGGTAAAGCTGTGCTGCGCGCCGTCGATTTTCACGGTCACCTGCGTTTGCGCCTGACCTTCGCTGCGCTTGGCCATTTCCTGTTTCGCCAGACGGCCCTGTTGGCTTTCGCTGAACAGTTCGAACTTGATTTGATCAGGCTCTAACCCGTGGGTTTTCAGCGCATCCGCGATGGCCAGCATCATCGGCTCCGGCCCGCAGATAAAGGCCATGTCCATGTCCGACACGTCGATCCACGTCTTGAACAACTCGGCGCATTTATTCTGGTCTACACGGCCGGTGAACAGGTCGATGTCCTGCCCGCTTTCCAGCATGTGGATGACGCTCAACCGGCCCATATAGCGGTTCTTGAGATCCTCCAGCTCTTCGCGGAACATGATCGTGTTCACAGCGCGGTTGGCATAGACCAGCGTAAAGGTCGATTTGGGCTCGCGTTTAAGCACCGTCTTGAGGATCGACAATACGGGCGTGATCCCCGACCCGCCGGCAAAACCAAGGTAATTCCGCGCGCGATCAGGCTCTAACCCGGCGGAAAACGTGCCTTGGGGGGGCATGGCATGCAGCGTATCCCCGACCTTCAATACCTCGTTCGCAAAGGTAGAGAAGGCACCGCCATCGACCCGCTTGATCCCCACTTGCAGCACGCCGTCGTCCAGACCGGCGCAAATGGAATAGTTGCGGCGCAGCTCGGTCCCGTCGAAATCCTGTTTGAATGTCAGATACTGACCCTGCTTGAAGGCAAACGCCTTTGGGTCTTCGGGTTGCAGGGTCAAGACCACCGCGTCGCGGATGGTGCGTTGAATATCAGTCACTAATAAGGGGAGGAATTGGCTCATGGGTCAGATACACTTAAAATAATCGAAGGGTTCCAGACAGTCGGTGCAGCGCCATTGCGCCTTGCAGGGGGTCGATCCGAACTGGCTGATCTTTTCCAGATGCGTCGATTGGCAACGGGGGCAGCGTTCGGGGCCACCTGCGGGTTGGGGCGGGGCGATGCCGTAGCTTTCCAGCTTGGCGCGGCCTGCGTCGGTCATCCAGTCAGAGGTCCAGGCAGGCGAAAGTTGCCGCTTTAGAGCCAGTTTTTCGATCCCGTGCCCGCGCAATGCCGTTTCGATATCAAGGTTGATGATCGTCGTGGCAGGGCAGCCGGAGTAGGTCGGCGTCACCGTGACCTCTAGCGTGTCATCCTGCCATTGCACATCGCGGATGATCCCCAGATCGGTCAGCGAGATTACCGGAATCTCGGGGTCCGGCACGGCGTGAAGCCAGCCCCAAACAGTCTCTAACGAAGGCTTTTCGACTACCATGTCGCATCCGGGTAGGCGCGTTGCAGCCATTGCATCTGCGTCAGCATATGCCCCAGATGTTCCGAATGGCGTTTACCGGATTTGCCGCCGCGATGCCCGAAATCGCTTTCGGGCCGTGTCAGCGTGGCGGCGGTGAAGACATCGTTCACCAAAGTATCATAGGCGGGGCGCAGGGAGGCAGGATCGGGCGCGATGCCCGCTGCGACCATAGCCTCGTCCACGGCGTCCGCGACGAACATTTCCCCGACATAGGGCCACAACAGGTCCAGCGCGTTCTGCATGCGGCGGTGGCTTTCCTCGGTGCCGTCGCCAAGGCCGATCACTGTGTCTGTCGCGCGCTCCAGATGGTAGGTCACCTCTTTGCTCGACTTTTCCGCGATGGCCGCGATCTGTGCATCGCTGCTTTCCATCAGGGCGGTCAGCTGCGACAGGTGCCAAGCGTCGAACAGGAACTGGCGCATGATCGTCTGGCCGAAATCGCCGTTGGGCTGTTCGACCAACAACAGATTGCGGAAATCCCAGACGTCACGGTGAAAGGCCAGCCGATCCGCATCGCGACCCGCGTCTTCGACCTTACCCGCCAGATCCAGCCAAAGCGTGGTCTGGCCGATCAGGTCCAGCGCGGTATTCGCCAGCGCGATGTCTTCCTCCAGCACAGGGGCGTGGCCGCACCATTCCGAAACGCGGTGCCCCAGAACAAGGGTGTTATCCCCCATCCGGCATAGAAATTCGAACAAATCGCCTTTGTTAGGATCTATATTTGCCGTGCTCACATCGCCCCCACTTCGTCTGGAATGTCAAAGAAGGTGGGGTGGCGGTAGACTTTGTCGTTGGCGGGCTCGTATAGCGGGCCTTTTTCCTCGGGCGAGGAGGCGGCGATATGGGCGGCCTCGACGACCCAGATGCTCACGCCTTCGTTGCGGCGCGTATAAACATCGCGGGCATTCTTGATCGCCATTTCGGCGTCAGCGGCGTGAAGCGAACCGACGTGGCGATGGCTCAGCCCGTGCTGGCCGCGAATGAAAATCTCGAACAGGGGCCATTCATCGGCGCGCGCCTTGCCGTGGTCGACCGCTTGGGTGCCGGGGTAGGGTTTTGCTTCTGGGCTGCTCATCTTGCTTACTCCGCTGCCAGTTTCGCGGCGCGTTTCTTCGCCGCATGTGCCATCAAACCGTCCCGCACCCACGCGCCGTCGTCCCACGCCTTGTTGCGCGCGGCGAGCCGTTCGGTATTGCAGGGGCCATTGCCCTTGAGCACGTCAAAGAATTCGTCCCAATCGGGCTGGGTAAAGTCGTAATGCCCGCGTTCCTCGTTCCACTTCAGATCGGGGTCGGGAACGCTGAGGCCCAGATATTCGGCCTGCGGGACACATTCATCGACGAACTTCTGACGCAGTTCGTCGTTGGAGTTCATCTTGATCTTCCACGCCATCGATTGCGCCGAATGGACGGAATTTTCGTCCGACGGGCCAAACATCATCAGCGCAGGCCCCCAGAAGCGGTTCAGCGCGTCCTGCGCCATCTTGCGCTGCGCGTCTGTGCCCTTCGCCATCTTCATCATGATGTCGTAGCCCTGGCGCTGGTGGAACGATTCCTCTTTGCAGATACGCACCATCGCGCGGGCATAGGGACCGTAGGATGTGCGTTGCAACGGCACCTGATTCATGATCGCGGCCCCATCGACCAGCCAGCCGACAGCCCCCATATCGGCCCATGTTAGGGTCGGGTAATTGAAGATTGAGCTGTATTTCATTTTGCCCGACAGAAGGTCGCGGGTCAGCTGGTCACGGCTGACCCCCAGTGTTTCGGCGGCACAATAGAGATACAGACCGTGGCCTGCCTCGTCCTGCACCTTGGCGAGCAGGATCGCCTTACGCTCCAGCGTCGGGGCGCGGGTGATCCAGTTGCCTTCTGGCAACTGGCCCACGATTTCCGAATGCGCGTGCTGGCCGATCTGCCGGATCAGGTTCTTGCGATACCCCTCCGGCATCCAGTCTTTCGGTTCGATCTTGCCGCCCGCATTTATCCGTTCCTGAAAGGCGCGTTCCTGCGGATCCATCTCTTCGAGAGATTTGACACCTTGGCCGGTGGATTTGATCATCTGTGCATACATCGTTCAGATCCTTTCAGGGGGATAATTGCGTTAAGCGCGTTCGAGGATGATGGCGACGCCTTGGCCGACGCCGACACACATGGTGCACAGCGCATAGCGGCCGCCTGTGCGTTTCAACTGCAGGGCTGCGGTCATGACCAGACGGGCACCGGACATCCCCAGCGGGTGACCGATGGCAATCGCGCCGCCGTTGGCATTCACATGAGGCGCATCATCCGCCACGCCAAGCGCGCGCAATGTGGCGATCCCTTGCGACGCGAATGCTTCGTTCAGTTCGATCACATCCATCTGGTCGATGGTCAGACCTGCGCGGGCCAGAACTTTCTGGCTGGCAGGAACAGGGCCGATGCCCATGACGCGCGGTTCGACACCGGCGGCAGAGATACCGACAACGCGCGCAATCGGGGTCAGCCCGTGCTGCGACGCCGCCGCCTCAGAGGCCATCAGCATCGCCGCCGCGCCGTCGTTGACGCCAGAGGCATTGCCCGCGGTCACGGTCAGGTCGGGGCCGTTGATCGGGCGCAGCTTGGTCAGCGCTTCGATCGTGGTGCCGGGGCGCGGGTGTTCGTCGCGGTCAAAGACAATCGGGTCGCCCTTGCGCTGCGGGATCGACACGGGGGTGATCTCGTCGGCGAAAACACCGGCCTTGTCCGCCGCTTCCCAGCGGTCCTGACTGCGCTTGGCAAAGGCGTCCTGATCTTCGCGGCTGATGTCATAGTCGGTGGCCACGTTGTCGCCGGTTTCGGGCATGGATTCGACGCCGTATTGCGCCCTCATCTTGGGGTTCACAAAGCGCCAGCCAATGGTGGTGTCATAGACAGCGTTGTTGCGCGAGAAGGCGGTTTCCGCCTTGGGCATCACGAAGGGCGCGCGAGTCATGCTTTCGACACCGCCGGCAATCGCCAGATCCATGTCGCCGGCCTTGATCGCGCGGGCCGCGACGCCGACCGCATCCATGCCAGAGGCACACAGACGGTTGATCGTTGCACCGGGCACATCGACCGGCAGGCCGGCCAGCAGGGCCGCCATACGGGCCACGTTACGGTTATCTTCGCCGGCCTGGTTGGCACAGCCAAAGATCACGTCATCGATTTTGGACCAATCCAGATCAGGATTGCGGGCCATCAGTGCGGCAATCGGTGCCGCTGCCAGATCATCGGCGCGGACCGATGACAATGCGCCGCCAAAGCGGCCGATGGGTGTGCGCTGCGCGTCACAAATAAAAGCGTCCATGAAAGTCTCCCTTGGTTGACGAGCGTAGGGATAGTCGCGATTCGACGCAACTTAAATGTTACCTGACATTTTTCAGTTTGTATATTTTGTAACATAAGGGTGGGCGGGGTAACGTGCAAGGAGGTCTGTTCGGGCCGCTTGGGCAAAGCGCGCAACCTTCCCCCGCAGGAGCGCTGGAACAGGGGTGGAAACCCCGTTAAAACAATGCGCAAGATGCGCCCCAGACTGATTTGACCCGAACGGACCTGACCCATGCATAGTGTGACCCTTCTAACCTCTCCTCAACGCCCGCAGCTTGAGGCGTCGCTGGTCGATGCCGTGCGCAACGCATGGGGCGGCGGGGATGCGGTCTGGCTTGCTCCGGACGAGGCGGCGGGCTTTGACATGAAGCGGATGCCGGGCAATCGCTGGGATGTCTGGGCCGAATGTCAGGGGATGGGGGTCGATCTGGTGATCACCCCGTCGGAAGGCCGCCGCAAGAAGATGCTGCTGGCGGACATGGACAGCACCATGATCCAGCAGGAGTGTATTGACGAGCTGGCAGATGAGGCCGGGGTCGGGGACCGCGTCAAAGACATTACCGCCCGCGCCATGAACGGAGAGCTTGATTTCAACGCCGCCCTGCGCGAACGGGTTGGTCTGTTGAAGGGGCTGGACGAGGCGGTGATCACCCGCGTGCTGGCCGAACGGATCACCCATATGCCCGGCGGCAAGACCCTGATCGCCACGATGAAGGCAAATGGGGCCTATGCGGCGCTTGTGTCGGGCGGTTTCACGGCATTCACCGCCGCCGTGGCAGAGGCGCTTGGCTTTGACGAGAACCGCGCGAATACGCTGATCGCATCGGATGGCGTGCTGACCGGCGACGTCGGCGTGCCGATCCTGGGCAAACAGGCCAAGGTCGATGCGCTGGAACAGATCACCGCGCGCCTGAGGCTGTCAGAGGATGACGTGATTGCCGTGGGCGACGGGGCAAACGATCTGGGCATGCTGGCGCGCGCGGGCATGGGGGTGGCGCTGCATGCCAAGCCCGCCGTGGCGGCGGAATGTGACGTGCGGATCAACTTTGGCGACCTGACGGCGCTGCTTTATGTGCAGGGGTACGCCAAGGACGAATTCGTCATCTAGGCGCGCAAGCTGCATGGGGCGCTGCCCCATACCCCGGGATTTTTAACCATTTGGAAGCAACGTTACGCAAAGCCAGCGGCAGGTTTGAGCGTGCCCGTGATGATGCCGCGCCGGTTTTCTATCGGGGCATTGCGGTATTTCAACGCTTCGGGGTGGTTCGGGTCGAGCGCGCCGAGTTTGACCAGGATCGAGGTGATCGCGCATTCGGCCGCGCGTTTGGTGCCACAGGCCGCCTTGAGAGCCACGCCGATGTTCTGATCCGGCAGGATCGCGATGAAGAACCCCTCGGCCCCGGTTTTGAGCGCGACCTTGCCGTTCATCGCGCGCATCAGATTGGTGCAGGCGCGGGTCTCGCCGGCGACAAGGTCGGGGTGCAGGCGCATGGCCTGATGCAGCCGCGCCTCGGCCGACCCATCGGGAGCAGCGGCGAAATGCGCCATGGCGCGAGCCATACCATGTAGCGTGGTTGCAAAATTCGGGACAGAGCAGCCGTCGATCCCGAAGCCGGGCGAGGTGGTGCCGGTCACACGCTCGAACGCCTCGAGACAGGCGCGTTGCACGGGGTGGTCCGGCTTTTCGTAATCCGCGCCGCCGCCCATATGGGCGTTGACCGACAAGAAGCCCGCGTGTTTGCCGGAACATTCATGGTGGATCTGGCAAGGCTGCGTGCCGGAACACACCAGTGCATTGCGCGCGGCCTCGTCCCCGGGAAGTGCCGTGCCGCAGCGAAAGGCCCTGTCGTCCAGCCCCAACGTCTTGAGCCAGTCAGAGATGATGCCCACATGCAAATCCGCCGCCTGATGGGATGCGCAGGCCAGCGCCAGATGTTGGGGCCCAAGGCCATAGGCATCGGCGGCACCGGACTGGATCAGGGGCAGCGCCTGGATCATCTTGGCAGAGGAGCGCGGCAGGATCACCGTGTCGGGATCGCCCCAAGTATGCAGGATCTGACCGCTGCTGTCACAGACCACCGCATGACCCGAATGCACGCTTTCCAGAAACGGACCACGCCAGATTTCAGCAAAGGGGGCTGCTTGGGTCATGAATTATCCTTTTCGTTGGCGAATTCCTGCCAATCAGGGTTTCGTGTGTCGCCTGTTTGCCGTTATTATGCTTGTTGACGAGAGAAATACAGTTCCTTTGATCAAGAGCGCCTCCCGAAGGGCTGCCATTGGGGAATTGTTGTGATGTTGAGGTTAATGGCGGCTGGAGGCCCAGGTAGATGATGAACTTTAGGACGATTGGTTTTGCGGCGGCGCTGGCGGGTCTGAGCGCAGGCAGCGTTTTCGCGCAAGCGCAAAGCACGAACCGCGTGGCAGCAGAGACGGACTGGAGCGTATTCGTCGAAGACAACCCGACCGAATGCTGGGGCGTGTCCACGCCGAAAGAATCCGTGAACTCCCGCGATGGTCGCGTTGTGGCGGTGAACCGCGGCCAGACCCTGCTGATGGTCTTTTACCGTCCAAGCGCGGGGGCCAAGGGGCAGGTGGCCTTTACCGGCGGCTATCCCTTTGCTTCGGGGTCGACGGTCAACATGAACATCGGCGGCACCACGTTCGAGCTGTTTACCGAAGGCGAATGGGCCTGGCCTGCGACCACCGAGGACGACAACAAGATCATCGCCGCGATGAAACGTGGCGCGGATGCCAAGCTGACGGGCCGTTCCGGGCGTGGGACACAGACCGAGGACACGTTCTCGCTTCTGGGGTTCACGGCTGCGGTTGAAGATGCGGCCAAACGCTGCGGCGGCTAGGTTTTTCCGCCTGAACTGATCGCAAAGCCCTGCCATTGGCGGGGCTTTTTCATACCAAGGGTTGGGCCGAGCGTTAGGTCGATAAAGCGGCCATGACGGGCGAAGCTATGCACTCAGCCCGGCCCAGCAATGCGGCGTTTCCTTTTGATTTAGGGAAAAATCCCTATATAGAGCGCTCAAACCCCTGCACACCGGAGAATCCCCATGTCTGCGACCGCGCCGATTACTCAAGATGTCATGACCATTCCGCGTAAGCAGGCGGAGGGGCCGGTTAACCTTGTCGGGTTGACCCGTGATGCCATGCGCGCCGCGTTGATCGCGGAAGGCACGCCGGAGAAACAGGCGAAGATGCGTGTGGGGCAGATCTGGCAGTGGATCTATCAATGGGGCACCCGCGATTTTGCCGATATGACCAACCTGTCGAAAGCCTTCCGAGCCGAGCTGGCCGAGAAGTTCGTGATCGAGGTGCCCGAGGTCGTGACCAAACAGGTGTCCGAAGACGGCACGCGCAAATATCTGGTGCGCATCGCGGGCGGCCATGAGGTCGAGGTGGTGTATATCCCCGAAGAGGGGCGCGGCACCTTGTGCGTCAGCTCTCAGGTCGGCTGCACGTTGACCTGTTCCTTCTGTCACACTGGCACGCAAAAGCTGGTGCGCAACCTGACCGCGGCCGAGATTATCGGGCAGGTGATGGTGGCGCGGGATGATCTGGGCGAATGGCCCGTGCCCGGTACGCTGACCGATGCGCCGCGGCTGTTGTCCAACATCGTGCTGATGGGCATGGGCGAGCCGCTTTATAACTTCGAGAATGTGCGCGACGCGATGAAGATCGCGATGGACCCCGAGGGGATCCAGCTGTCGCGCCGCCGGATCACCTTGTCGACCTCCGGTGTTGTGCCGGAGATCGCGCGCACGGCCGAAGAGATTGGCTGCCAACTGGCTGTATCCTTCCACGCTACCACGGACGAGGTACGCAACAAGCTGGTGCCGATTAACAAGCGCTGGAACATCGCCGAGCTGATCGAGGCGCTGCGGGCCTACCCCAAGGTCAGCAACTCTGAACGGATCACCTTTGAATATGTCATGCTGGATGGTGTGAACGATTCAGACGCCGATGCGCATCGTCTGATTGAATTGATCCGCGGTATCCCCGCCAAGATCAACCTGATCCCTTTCAACGAATGGCCCGGCGCGCCGTATAAGCGGTCGTCGAACAACCGCATTCGCGCGTTCTCCGAGATCGTGTACCAGGCAGGCTACGCCTCGCCCGTGCGTAAACCGCGGGGTGAAGATATCATGGCGGCCTGCGGTCAGTTGAAATCCGCGACAGAGCGTGAACGCAAGTCCCGCAAGCAGATCGAGGCTGACGCGGGGATGTAACCGCCCTTAATTCAACGTGAAATCCACGATGCAGCCGTCCCGATTGGGGCGGCTTTTTGCATTTCAAGGCGTTTGATTGTGGCGGGGTCACCCTGAAATGACCTTGGGCCCGCCACATTTAAGCAGAAATTAAGTCATCATCGCCCAGAATATTGTTTCCATCGACAACACAATCAGGAGCGATACTGCGATGACTGTTATTATCAAGAACGACGCCTTTATCACTGCCGATGTACTGGCGCTTGTGACCCGCGAACGCGAAAGCGCCTTGTCCTACCGCGAATGGAAACATCGTCTGGCTGGTTATGGCTATGGGGTACGTGACACGGACCACGGGTCCGTTCTGGAAACGCTGCCGCATCACGTTGAGGTCTGTGTGCTTCCGGCCGATCTTTGCGCCTGATCTGACCGGAACCTTTTATTTTGAACGCCCGGGGACTTCATCTCGGGCGGGGGCTGTATCCCAGTTCTCGATCAGCTTCATCGCCTCGTCGGCGGTTTCAACGAATTGGAACAGGTCCAGATCCTGATCAGAGATCGTGCCCGCGTCTGCCAGCGCATCCCAGTTGATGATCTTTTCCCAGAACGCACGGCCGAACAGCAGGAACGGCACGCGGCTCATCCGGCCTGTCTGGATCAGGGTCAGCGTCTCGAACATCTCGTCCAGCGTGCCAAAGCCGCCGGGGAAGACACAGATCGCCCGTGCGCGCATCAGGAAATGCATCTTGCGGATCGCGAAGTAGTGAAAGTTAAAGCACAGCTCCGGTGTGACATATTCATTCGGGGCCTGTTCGAAGGGTAGAACGATGTTCAGCCCGATAGATTGCCCGCCGGCGTCGACGGCACCACGGTTGCCTGCCTCCATCACGCCGGGGCCACCTCCAGTGACGATCACGTTGTCTTGCCCGTCACTCTCCATCGATTTCAGCGTCATCAGCCGCGCGAATTCGCGGGCCTCGTCATAGAAATGGGACAGATCGGCCAGTGTCTTGGTGCGGGCCTTGTCTTTATGGGCAGGGGCGGGAATACGCGCGCCGCCGAACAGGACGATGGTGGATTTCACACCATGGGCGTCCAGCTCCATCTCGGGCTTGAGCAATTCCAGTTGCAGCCGGACGGGGCGCAACTCCTGACGGCACATGAAGTCGTCATCGGTAAAGGCCAGCCGGTATGCCGGGGCGCGCGTTTGCGGCGTGTCGGGTACATCCTGCGCGGTGGCGCGGTCGTCGCCGGCCTTGCGCAAGGGGTGGCGTTTGGATTCGGTCATCATACTCTCCGGTCTGTGCGGGCGACGGGTGCCCTTTGCTGCAACATGCCTGCCTTTGCCGCAAATGACCACGCCATCCGACGTCATTGCACCACAGCCCCGACGACTGTATAGCCAAGCGCAACATTTGACCCTCATTCGCCGGAGCTACACCCATGTCGAACGCCCAACTTGAAACCGCCATCGAAGCCGCCTGGGACGCCCGTGACACGATCACTTCGGCCACCACCGGTGAAACACGTGACGCGATCGAAGACACGCTGGCCGCGCTGGACAGCGGCAAGCTGCGCGTTGCCGAAAAGATGGAGAACGGCGACTGGCATGTGAACCAATGGGCCAAGAAAGCGGTCCTGCTGGGCTTCCGTATCAAGGATATGGAACAGCAAGACGGCGGCCCGCAGGGCAGCGGCTGGTGGGACAAGGTCGATAGCAAGTTCAAAGGCTGGAACGACGCCGACTGGAAAGAGGCAGGCTTTCGCGCCGTGCCCAACTGTGTCGTGCGCAAATCGGCCTATATCGCGCCGGGCGTCGTGCTGATGCCGTCCTTTGTGAACATTGGTGCCTATGTCGACAGCGGCACAATGGTTGACACATGGGCGACCGTCGGGTCCTGCGCGCAGATCGGCAAGAACGTCCACCTGTCGGGTGGCGTTGGCATCGGTGGCGTGCTCGAGCCCATGCAGGCTGGCCCGACAATCATCGAAGACAACTGCTTTATCGGTGCGCGTTCCGAGGTAGTCGAAGGCTGTATCGTCCGCGAAGGCTCCGTTCTGGGGATGGGGGTCTACATCGGCCAGTCGACCAAGATCCTCGACCGTGAAACCGGCGAAGTCTTCTATGGCGAAGTGCCCGCGGGGTCGGTCGTTGTGGCGGGGTCCATGCCGTCGAAGAACGGTGTGCACCTTTATTGCGCCGTGATCGTGAAGCGCGTCGACGAAAAGACCCGCTCCAAAACCTCGATCAACGAGCTGCTGCGCGACTAAGGGAACCTTTTCACAGACCTGTGAGTTCACTCTATGAAACAAGATTTATGGAGAATTTGAAATGACAGGTCTGGGTTGGTTCGCAGCAATAATCGTCGGTGGTCTGGCCGGTTGGATCGCGGAAAAGATCATGAAGTCCGATATGGGGCTGATCATGAACATTATTCTGGGGATCATTGGCGCGATCGTTGCCAACTTCCTGCTGATGACAATCGTCGGTGCGACCTTGGGTGGCTGGATTGGTCAACTGGTCGTCGGCGTCATCGGGGCCTGCCTGTTGATTTGGGTTACACGTTTGGTACGCGGACGTAGCTGACCCTTTTCAGACGACACAGAACACGATAGGGCTGCCGCATCTTAATGCGGTGGCCCTTTTTATGTCTGACCAGAAGAAACCCAAGAAACCGTCACGCCAGCAGGTCTATACGCTGCTGGTCGAGATCGGCCGAAAAGAGGGCGACGGCCTGCCGGACAAGGCGACGGGCGCTGCGCTGATGTGCTTTGCTTCGGGTATCGACGAAGCGGAAGCCGTGCGCGAGACGGTCGCCATCCTGAAACAGGCCGATACCAACCCGCTGGACGTGACCGGATATGGCACGATTGCCGACCGCGAGGCCGAAGGCCACGAGATTGACGAAGACGAACGGGCCTTGATGGCGCGGGCGCTGGATGAAAACTCTGTCATTATTGCGCAGATGACGCCTTTCTTCGACTAAGGTTCCTGCGCGGCTTTGCAGCGCTGGCGTGGGCTATGTGGCTCACCGCTTTGTGTATTTCCGCGCTGCCCCTTGGCTTTGGGGCATTTTCCCCACAAATGTAGGGCAACACCGCGACACACGCCGAAGGAGCCCTCATATGTCCAGCATCGATCCCGTAGACCTGACCGCCAAACTGGTGCGTTGCCCGTCGGTCACCCCCGCAGATGGGGGCGCGCAAGAGGTGTTGTTCGATCTGCTGACCGAGGCGGGGTTTGACTGTGCCTGGGCGGACCGTGGCGGGATCAAGAACCTCTTTGCGCGTTGGGGCAACAAGGGCAACACCCGCAGCTTTGGCTTTAACGGTCACACCGATGTTGTGCCCATCGGGAACGAGGCCGACTGGACGATGCCGCCCTTTGGCGCAGAGATCAAAGACGGCATCATGTACGGGCGCGGCACCACCGATATGAAATCCGGTGTGGCAGCTTTCACCGCCGCGGCCATCGACTTTGTCCGCGACACGCCCCCGGATGGGTCCATCGTGCTGGCAATCACCGGTGACGAGGAAGCCGAAGGCATCGACGGCACCCGCGCCTTGCTGGATTACATGCAAGAGGCGGGCGAACGAATGGATGTTTGTCTGGTAGGGGAGCCGACATGTCCGAACAAAATGGGCGAGATGATCAAGATCGGGCGGCGCGGGTCGCTGAACGCGCATTTTCGCGTGATCGGCAAACAGGGCCATGCGGCCTATCCTCATCGCGCCAATAACCCGATGCCTGCGATGATGCGGCTGATGGATCAGCTTGCCTCGCATCAGCTGGACGAGGGGACGGACCATTTTGATCCCTCCACGCTGGCGATTGTCACCGTCGATACCGGCAACCCCGCGACCAACGTGATCCCGGCTGAAACCCGCGCGACGGTGAACATCCGTTTTAACGACAAGCATTCGGGCGCTAGCCTGACCACTTGGCTGGAGGAACAGGCCGCCGCGATCCGCGACAGTTTTGGTGTGCAGGTCGAGCTCAAGGTCAAGATTTCGGGCGAGAGCTTTATCACGCCGCCGGGTGAGCTGTCTGATCTGGTGTCCAAAGCGGTGCAGGCAGAGACGGGGGTGACGCCCGAGCTATCCACCTCTGGCGGGACGTCGGATGCGCGGTTCATGAAGCACCATTGCCCTGTGGTTGAATTCGGGCTGGTTGGTCAGTCCATGCACGAGGTCGACGAAAACGTCGAGGTGGCGCAGATCCACCAGCTCAAATCCATCTATACCCGCATCCTGAAGGACTATTTCGCATGACTGCCCATATCGCCGTGACCGAAGACCTCGCCAGTTGTCACCTGCTGCGCCGCATCGTCTTTATCGAAGAGCAGAACGTGTCGGAAGCCGATGAAATGGACGACCGCGACGATGACGCGACGCATTTCCTTGCCACCGAGGAAGAGCTGCCGATCGGGTCGGCGCGGATGCATATCAAAGGAGACACAGCCAAGATCGGGCGCGTATGTGTGATCAAATCCCACCGCGGTACGGGGCTTGGCGCGGCGTTGATCCGCGCGGCGGTAGACGAGGCGCGCAAGGAGCCTGCCGTGCGCTTCGTGAAGCTCGGCGCGCAGTTGCATGCTTTGGGGTTCTACGAAAAGCTGGGGTTCGTGGCGCAGGGGCCGGTCTTTGACGACGCCGGCATTGATCACCGCGAGATGGTGCTGTCGCTTTGAACCGCACGCTGGTCATCATGGTGAAAGAGCCGCTGCCGGGGCGGGTCAAGACGCGGCTTGGCCGTGATCTGGGCATGACTGCTGCCGCGTGGTGGTTCCGGCATCAGACCCGCGCGTTGATCCGCCGTGTGCAAGACCCGCGCTGGCAGGTGGTGCTGGCGGTCGCGCCGGATCGGGCGGGGCTGTCCAGCCGTGTCTGGCCCGCGCATCTGCCGCGCTGGCCGCAGGGGCGCGGTGATCTGGGGGACCGTATGGGCCGCATGCTGCGTGCTGCGCCCGCGGGGCCGGTCTGTGTCATCGGGGCGGATATTCCGGGTGTGACCGCGGCGCGGGTGGCTGATGCGTTTCGCGCGCTCGGGTCGCATGACGCGGTGTTCGGGCCTGCACCGGACGGGGGCTATTGGCTGGTCGGGCTGAAACGCGCCCGCCCCGTGCCGCCGCGCCTGTTTGAAAACGTCCGCTGGTCCACGGAGCATGCGCTGGCCGATACCGTCGCCACGCTGCCCGATCACCGCATCGCACAGGTCGCCACATTGCGGGACGTGGATACAATCGACGATTTGCCCATGACGAAGCGGGGTGCGCGTGCTACCTCGTGAAGCATGAGCAAAATACCTTCAAAGCCCGAGATCCTTGACTGGATCGCCGAAAACCCCACTCTGACCGCCAAGCGAGACATCGCCAAGGCGTTCGGCATCAAGGGGGCGGCCCGGATCGATCTGAAACGCGTGCTGAAAGAGCTGGAGGCCGAAGGCCATCTGGAAAAGCGCAAGCGCAGCTATCAGGACCCTGACCGCTTGCCGCCGGTGTCTGTGTTGCAGGTCACGGGGCCGGACAAGGATGGCGATCTGTTTGCCAAACCGATGGAGTGGCAGGGCGAAGGCGTGGAGCCCGTGGTGCTGGTGATCCCCCGTGCCTCTGACCCTGCCTTGGGCGCGGGCGACCGTATTCTGGCGCGGTTGACGCTGGTCCAGGCGCAAGACCACCACTACGAGGCGCGGCTGATCCGCCGCATCGGGGCGAACCCGCAGCGGGTCTTGGGCATCTTCCGCAAGACGACAGAGGGTGGGCGCATTGTGCCCATCGACAAAGGGTCCGACAAGGAATGGTGGGTGCCCGGAGACGCGACCCACGGGGCCAAGGATGGCGAGCTGGTCGAGGCGGAGCAGGCCGGACCAAAGGCGCGCATGGGATCGCCACGGGCGCGTATCGTTGAACGGCTGGGGGACCCGTCGGCGCCCAAGGCTGTGTCCCTGATCGCGATCCACCAGCATGGTATCCCCGACGACTTTCCTGACGACGTGATGGCGCAGGCCGATGCCGCGAAACCCGTGGGCCTGAAAGGGCGCGAGGATCTGCGCGACCTGCCACTGATCACCATCGACCCGTCGGACGCGCGGGACCATGATGACGCGTGCTATGCCCATGCTGACGAAGACCCCAAGAACGAGGGCGGCCATGTCGTCTGGGTCGCGATTGCCGATGTGGCGGCCTATGTCACCCCCGGCTCTGCGCTGGACCGCGAGGCGCGCAAACGGGGCAATTCCACCTATTTTCCTGACCGCGTTGTGCCGATGCTGCCCGACCGTCTGTCGGGGGATCTGTGTTCGTTGCACGAAGGCGTGCCGCGGGCCTGTATCGCTGTCCGCATGGTGCTGGATGCGGCGGGCAACAAGATCGGCCATAGCTTCCATCGCGGGCTGATGCGCTCGCCCGCTTCGCTGCACTACGAAGAGGTGCAGGACGCGATTGACGGTGCCCCCAATGACCGCACCGACCCGTTGCTGGACCCTGTGCTAAAACCGATCTACGCCGCCTATGCCGCCTTGAAAGCTGCCCGCGCCGAGCGTCAGCCGCTGGACCTTGACCTGCCTGAGCGGCGGATCGAACTGGACAAGGACGGCACCGTGAAATCGGTGAACTTCAAGGACCGGCTGGATGCGCACCGCTTGATCGAAGAGTTCATGGTGCTGGCCAATGTCGCCGCCGCCGAAACTCTGCTGTCCAAGAAAACGCCGCTGCTGTATCGCATCCACGAAGAACCCTCACCCGCCAAGCTGGACGCCTTGCGCGAAACCGCGCAGGCGGCGGGCTATACGCTGGCCAAGGGACAGGTGCTGCATACGCGCCATCTGAACAAGCTGCTGAACGATGCGGCGGGCACGGATGATGCCGAGCTGATCAACCTGTCGACCCTGCGGTCGATGACGCAAGCCTATTACGGGCCTGCGCATATCGGGCACTTTGGTCTGGCGCTGCGGTCCTACGCGCATTTCACCTCTCCGATCCGGCGCTATGCGGATTTGATCGTGCACCGCGCGTTGATCACTGCCCATGGCTGGGGCAATGACGAGCTAAGCCAGCATGATATCGAGGATATCGAACAGACCGGCGCGCATATCTCGGACACGGAACGCCGGTCGATGATGGCAGAGCGCGACACCACCGATCGCTATCTCGCGTCCTATCTGTCGGAACGTGTGGGCAATGAATTCTCGGGCCGGATCAGCGGCGTGGCGCGATTTGGGGCCTTTGTGAAGCTGGACGAAACCGGTGCCGACGGGCTGCTGCCCATGCGGTCGCTGGGGCGCGAATATTTCCATTTCGACCAAGAGGCCGGCACGCTGATGGGGTCGGATACCGGCATGATCATCTCTGTCGGGCAGCGTGTCACCGTGCGCCTGTCAGAGGCGGTCCCGGTCACCGGGGGCATCGCGCTGGAGCTGCTGACGCTTGAGGGGGATGCCCTGCCCAAGGGCGGCCAAGGGGCGCGGCGCGGACGCGGTGGGCCTGCGGGCCGCACCAACCCCAAGCGCAAGGGTGTCAAAGCCAAGCGCAAGGCGGATAAGGTAAAACGCAAGGTCAAACGCACACGACGCTGACCCCGGAACGGGAACACGAGGCAGGAACAGGCAGGCAGTAACACGCACAGCGGGCAACTCCGCCTTTCTGGGCGCGGCGTTTGACGCTAGGCTTGCAGCGTGATGCTGGGAGGGGCGCGGGAATGGAACTGCTGAAAATTGGCGCATTGGTTGGCGGGGTGACACTCTCGGTGACGGGTGCCACAGGTGTGATCGCTGCGGGGGCCGAGGGTACTGCGCGCCCACCCGCCATGGTGCAAAAGCCGGGCAACGCGGCGGGGTTGCAGGACTGGGTGACAGCCTTTCGTGCGCGTGCATTGGCCGCAGGGATCGACGGTGCGGTCTTTGACCGCGCGATGCAGACCGTACGCTATGACCCGCAGGTCATCCGCCGCGACCGCAACCAATCCGAATTCACCAAAACAATCTGGGCCTATCTAGAGACCGCGACCTCTGATCTACGGGTCACCAACGGGAAGAAGGCGCTGGCCGAGCAGGCCGACGCGCTGTCACAAATCGAAACGCGCTATGGCGTCGAGAAAGAGATCGTCACCGCGATCTGGGGGCTCGAAAGCGCCTATGGCACTTTCAGGGGCAGCGATCCGGTGCTCAGCTCGCTCGCGACATTGGCCTATGACGGGCGGCGGCGGGCCTTTTTTGAAGGGGAACTGCTGGACGCGCTGCGGATCTTGCAGGCGGGCGATACCACGCCCGCGAGGATGCAGGGCAGTTGGGCTGGTGCGATGGGGCACACGCAGTTCATGCCCTCGTCCTTCCAGCAATATGCCGAGGATTTCACCGGCGATGGCAAACGCGATATCTGGAGCGATGATCCACGAGACGCGCTTGCCTCTACCGCGGCGTATCTCAAGCATTTCGGATGGGTCCAAGGGCAGCCTTGGGGCGTCGAGGTACGGCTGCCCGAGGGATTCGACTATCTTCTGGCGGGGCGCGATATCCTGAAAACGGCAGCGGAATGGCGTGCACTTGGGGTGCGCCCTGTGACAGGATCGCTGGGGGATCACGGCCCTGCGTCCCTGCTTTTGCCCGGTGGGGCAGAGGGTGCGGCGTTTCTGATTTACGCCAATTTCGCGGTGATCGAACGCTATAATTCGGCCGATGCCTATGTGATCGGCGTGGGGCATCTGGCGGACCGTATCGCCGGGGGCGGGCCGATCGAGGCCAGCTGGCCGGTGCAAGACCGCGCGCTGACCTATGACGAACGGATCGAGCTTCAGACGCAGTTGACGGCGCAGGGGTTTGATACGGTCCAGATCGACGCCAAGATCGGCCCGCTGACCATCAATGCGGTGCGCGATTTCCAATTGTCGCGGGGGCTTGTGCCTGACGGCTATGCCTCCCCCCGATTGTTGGAGGCGCTGCGCGCAGCCGCGGCGGAATAATCTGGCGTAAATGAAACGCGCCGGACCTTTCGGTCCGGCGCGTGCCTTCGGCGAGGATTTTAAACCATTTGGAAGCGGCTTAGCCGGGGGACATCCCGCGCAGCCGTTCGGAGCGGCGGCGCAGCAGTTCGACCACGGTCAGCAGGCAGATCGAGATGACCACGAGGATCGTCGCAACGGCAAGGATCGTGGGGCTGATCTGTTCGCGCAGGCCGGTGAACATCTGCCACGGGAGCGTTTTCTGACCGGCAGAGCCGACAAAGAGCACCACGACGACTTCATCAAACGAGGTGATGAAGGCGAACAAACCGCCCGAGATCACGCCCGGCAGGATCAACGGCATTTGCACGCGGAAGAAGGTCGTGACCGGATTGGCCCCCATATTCGCCGCCGCGCGGGTCAGAGAACGGTCAAAGCCTACCAGTGTCGCGGTGACGGTGATGATGACGAAGGGGATGCCCAAGGCCGCGTGTGCCAGGACAACGCCGACATATGTGCCCTGCAGGCCGACGCGGCTGTAAAAGAAGTACATGCCCGCCGCCGAGATGATCAGCGGGACGATCATGGGCGAGATCAGGATGGCCATGATCGCGCGCCGGAACGGCACGTGCTGCTGGCTCAGGCCAATCGCCGCGAGGGTACCGAAGCTGACCGACAGAAGGGTCGCGGCCGGGGCGATCTTGATCGAGTTCCAGACGGCACCTTGCCATGCGGAGCTGCTGAAGAAGTCCTTGTAGTGGCGCAGCGAATACCCTTCGGGATCGAAACGCAGCATTTCAGGGGTGAAGGTAAAGAAGTTCTCAGCGTTGAAGCTAAGTGGCATGACCACGAGGATCGGTGTGATCAGGAACACAAGGATCGCGCCGCAGATGATGCGGAAGGCAAAGTGCCAGAGCACCTGACCCGGGGTCAGATAGGGCGCGACCTTGGCGCGGTAGCGTCCCTCGTAGAGCCAGAAGCTGAACCAGCCGAAGAACCAGCCGAAGATGGCCCCTAGGACCAGCAAGGGCACGCCGCCCAGAATAAAGCCGATCACCGCCAGCAGAATGACAGAGGTCCAGCGGGCGATGGTTTCGTTCTTGATCAACTGCGTCAGCACAAAGGCCAGCGCCCCCATGGACAGCGCTCCGATCAGGATGCCCAGCAGTCCGCTGCCTTGGGCGGTGCCGACAAAGAGCCCGGCAAAGGCGCCTGCTGCGGCGACAACCGGTACATAGAAACCGACGGGTTTGCGGGAGATAGGTGTGAGTGCGACCATGATATCAGCCTCCCAGTTTCACGTTGTCGATGCCGACGATCTTGTCGTAGGCCCAGTAAAGCCCAAGCACCACGGCCAGCAGGATCGCCCCAAGCGCGGCCGCGAGGCCCCAGTTGAGCGAGCTGGAGATGTGGTAGGCAATCCGGTTGGAGATGAATGTCCCCGTGGTGCCGCCGACGATTTCCGGCGTGATGTAGTAACCGATCGACAGGATGAACACGAGGATTGACCCCGCGCCGATGCCGGGCACCGATTGCGGGAAATACACCCGCCAGAAGGCTGTCCAGTTCGTGGCCCCCAGTGACTTTGCCGCACGTAGATAGCTGGGCGGTACTGTTTGCATCACGGAATAGAGCGGCAGGATCATGAAGGGCAGCAGGATGTGCGTCATCGCGATGATCGTGCCGGTTTGGTTGTTGATCAGCGCAAGACGGCTGTCATCGGCCACCAGGCCCAGCCACACCAGTGTATCGTTGATCACACCCTGTTGTTGCAGCATGACCTTCCACGCCGATGTCCGCACCAGAAGCGAGGTCCAGAAGGGCAGCAGCACGAGGATCATCAGCAGGTTCGCGGTACGCGCGGGCAGGTTGGCGAGGATCCACGCCACCGGATAGCCCAGCAGGATACAGCTGAGGGTGATGCAGACCGACATGAACAGCGTGCGCAGGAACAGCGTGCCGTAGATGCGTTCGTTGTCGGGGCGGAATTCGGGACCGTCAGCCGTTTTCTGCATGTCGACGGCATTCAGGAAATAGCCGTTGGTCAGCGCGGGGCTGTAGGCGCGGATTGTGCTCCAGATCGGGGTTTTGCCCCAATCGTCGTCAATTTCGGTGAAGGCTGTTTTGTAATCGACTGCGTCGAATGCAGGGGCGGCTGCGGCAGCCTCGGTCAGTTCGGCTGATGCCGGGCCTGAATAGCTGGCGATTTGCGATGCCGTGGGGCCTGTCAGGTCGTCATAGAGTGCCGAGTAGATCAGCGCCCATGGGTCTTCCTTGTAGAGGTTGTCTTCGTCGTCGTTCTGAACGAAGTCGGCGAAAATTTCGTAGTATTCGGCGGTCTCGGGCAGAAGCTCTGCCATGCCTTCGCGCATTTCAAACGCAGGCTGGTCGTCGCCGGAGGATTTTTTCCAGTCGGAAATCTCTGCCAGCCATGCGTCGGAGCCAAGCAGAGCGTTCCAGTTTTCCCCCTTCTTCCAGAAGTCGTTCAGATCCTCGAACTGGTCCTGAAACACTTCGCCAATGTCATCCACGCCGCGGCCGGATTTGCGGAACAGGGACGATGCACCGGTCAGCTCGTAGTTGAGCCTTGAGCCCAGACGGGTGTGCAATTTGCGTTCCTGTGCGATGAACAGGTCTTCGTAGAGCGCCTTGTAGACGGGGGCACCGGGGGTTTCTCCGCTTTCGCTGTCCCAGTCGGACAGGGTTTGCGTGGTGCGGGGCAGCGTGTCGCTGACGATCTGGTTCTCGACAGAGCGGAACAGCATATCGGCGATCGGCGCGATAAAGGTGATCAGGATAAAGATCAGCAGAGGGGCGATCAGCAAAAGCGCGCTGAGCTTCTGACGACGGAGCGCACGGTTCAGGCTGCGTTTCAGCGGTGTGCCGTCCGCGGCCAGCATCGGGCCGGTCTGTTCAGGTGTGTCATTCGTCGCGTCGGCGGTATCGCTCATATCGGCCCCATGGGGTTAGGTCGCTGGAAGGTCGGGAAAATGGAAAAACAAATAAGGGGTGGAGGAAACCAAAGCGGCCTCCTCCGAATGGTTCAGGCGATTATTGCGCCAACCATGCCTGGAACTTCGCGTCGATGTCGTCGCGGTAGTCAGCCCAGAACTCGTAGTTGTAGAGGAACGTGTTCTTTGCGTTGGCCGGGTCGGTTGGCATGTGTGGTGCCATGTCGATGCCCAGTTCTGCGTGCTTGCCAACCATAGGAGCGGAGGACAAACGGGCAGGGCCGTAGCTGATGTACTGCGATTGATCCGCCAGACGCTGGGTGTCTGTCGCGAACTTCACGAAGTCTTTGACGCGCGCCAGACGGTCTTCAGGCAGACCTGCTGGGATGATCCAACCGTCAAGGTCGAACACCTGTGCGTCCCACAGCATTGCAACGGGCTGGTCTTGCTCTTCGATAACGCTGAACAGACGGCCGTTGTAGGTGGACCCCATGACGACTTCGCCATCGGCCAGCAGCTGTGGCGTGTCGGCACCGGCGGACCACCAGATCACGTCGTCCTTGATGGTGTCGAGCTTGGCCAGAGCCTGTTCCTGACCTTCTGGAGTTGCCAGAACGTCATAGACTTCGTCCTTTGCAACGCCGTCACAGAGCAGCGCCCATTCCATGTTGTTGATCGGACGCTTTTCAAGCGCGCGCTTGCCTGGGTAGGCTTCGGTGTCGAAGACGTCGCAGATTTTGGTTGGGGGCGTGTCGCCAACCATGTCTGTGCGATACCCGAATGTGGTCGAATACACGATCTGCGGGATAAAGCAGTCGCTGACCAGCAGGTCGCCAAAGTCGTCTTCAGCGGATGTCCCGTCGGGGGCTTCAGCCAGCATCTCGTCCGCGTCGATTTCCATCGCCAGACCTTCGTCGCACAGGCGGATGGCGTCAGCGGCAACCACGTCGACCAGATCCCAGGTCACGTTGCCGGCTTCGTTCATCGCGCGCAGCTTTGCCACGGCTTCGTTGGAGCTTTCATCCCAAACAGCAGAGAGTTCAGGGTGCATTTCCAGATAGGGCTGCAGATACGCTTTGTCTTGGCTGGCTTGGTAAGCGCCACCCCAGGAAACAAGCGTCATCTCTTTGGCCATGTCCGCATGCGCATCGGCGAATGCCAATGTGCCAGCGCCAATGATCGCGGAGGATGCGAGTAGCGTTGTCGTAAACTTCATTAGATAGTCTCCCATTATATGCCCGTTAGGGTCTTGAGGGTGTGATATCGGGCTTAACCACAGCCTCGTGCGACGCCGTCGAACGTTGGACGGCCGGCCGCGTCCTGACGCTTATGCGTCGAGGGCGCGGCAATCTTCTGCCAACCAGCCAATCTCGATCTGCTGGCCTGGCTTCAAACGTACCTGATCGGGTGCGTTTCGTGTCTTGATGATAAAGTTGTCGGTCCCGGCAACCCGCAGGCGGGTGCGGAAGATGTCGCCCATATAGACGAATTCAAGCACTTCGGCTTTCAGGGTATGCGCCCCTTCCTGCATCCGGTCCTTGTTGAATTCAACGCGCTCGGGGCGGATCGATACACGGGTGCGTTCGCCAGCGCGTGTGACGTTGATCGGCTTTGCCTCGATCAGGCCGCCGCCGTCCAGCTGCACAAGGCAAGTGCCGCCCTTGATCTCGGTCACGACGCCTTCAAGAGTGTTATTCTCGCCGATGAACTGCGCAACAAAGCTGTTTTCGGGCTCTTCATACAGCAGATCGGGCGGGGCCAACTGTTGGATGCGGCCGTTTTCAAACACGGCCACGCGGTCGGACATCGTCAGCGCTTCGGTCTGGTCGTGGGTCACGTAGACCACGGTGATGCCCAGTTCATGCGCCAGATGCGTGATCTCGAACTGCAATGTTTCGCGCAGCTGTTTGTCCAACGCCCCCAGCGGTTCGTCCATCAACACCAGTTCGGGTTCGAAGACCAAAGCACGGGCCAAGGCAACACGTTGCTGCTGACCACCGGAAAGCTGTGCCGGACGGCGGCCGCCGAAGTCGCCCATCTGAACACGGTCCAGCGCGATCTTTACTTTCTCTTCACGCTCGGACTTGCCGATCTTGCGCACCTCGAGCGGGAAGGCGAGGTTTTCGGCAACGGTCATATGCGGGAAAAGCGCGTAGTTCTGGAACACCATGCCAATGCCGCGTTTGTGCGGCGGGATGTTGTTGATCGATTTACCATCAAGCCGGATGTCGCCATGCGTGGCCGTTTCGAAACCCGCCAGCATCATCAGGCAGGTGGTTTTGCCGGACCCCGATGGCCCGAGCATTGTCAGAAACTCGCCTTTCGGCATCGACAGGTTGAGGTCTTTTACGACGAGATTTTCGCCGTCATAGCTTTTCTGCACGCGTTCAAATTCTACGAACGCATTCGTTGCTGAAGTATCTGCCAAAGCTGGCTCCCCGTTTATTGTGACGTTCAAGCGCCCTTGTTGACAGGAAGTTAAAACTGGCTGGTTTCCGCTTTGCAACCAATTAACGACACTTTTGGGCAGAAAGCGTCAATTGCGGGAAGATCGACGGTTATTTGACAAGAAACAGTTCTTTTACCTGCGGAATTACTGTGCAGCCTGCTTGAAATAAGGGGAATTCGTTAATATCTGCCATAGGTTAAGCCTCAGCGGCTCGCCCCGAACTCGGCGATTTTGAGCGCTGGTCAGCCTCTGCCGATGTCGCAAACAGACAAGTCCTTGCAGGGCTTCCAGCGGCGGGACGGGCGACCTTTGCGCCTCGTCCCGAACGTATGTCACGCCTTAGCCGAGCGGCGATTCAGCGTCTTGCGCGTGGTCTTCGGCTGTCTTGAGCAGGCCGCCTTCTTTGACCGCGGTATAGGTTTCATCCAGCGCTTTGGTGGCGCGCGTCATGAATACTTTGATCTCTTCGGGGGTGATCACCAGCGGTGGCGAGATGATCATCCGGTCGCCGACGTGGCGCATCACCAGATTATTCGCAAAGCAGCGTTCACGACACATATAACCGACGGTTCCTGCATCGCCTGCGAACTTCGACCGCGTTTCTTTGCGCGGGGACAGCGGCAGCGAGGCCATAAGACCCGCGACGTTGACGGTACCAACCAATGGATGCTCTGCCAGTTTGGCCAGCCCTTCCTTCAGGGCGGGGGCGGCAACATTGTTCACGTGATCCAGAATGTTTTCGTCCTGCATAATCCGCAGGTTTTCCAGTGCCACGGCCGAGCAGACGGGGTGCCCCGAATAGGTATAGCCGTGATTGAACTCCCCAGACCCGATGGTCTGCGCGATCTCGTCACACACAATGGACCCGCCAATCGGCTGGTAGCCAGAGCTTAGGCCCTTGGCGATGGTCATGATATGCGGCTTGATCCCCATGGTCTCGGACCCGAACCAGCTGCCTGTCCGGCCAAAGCCACAGATCACCTCGTCCGCGATGATCAATACGTCGTACTTGTCACAAATACGCTGGATTTCGGGCCAGTAGGTGCTTGGCGGCACGATAACCCCGCCCGCGCCCTGAATGGGTTCACCGATGAAAGCCGCGACATTATCTGCCCCCAGCTCAAGTATCTTGGCCTCAAGCTCTTGCGCGCGGGCAAGGCCGAAGGCCTCGGGCGTGAGGTCGCCGCCTTCCACCCACCAGTCGGGCTGGTTGATGTGGTGAATGCCGGGGATCGGCATGCCACCCTGTTCGTGCATATAGCTCATGCCACCAAGAGAGCCGGACCCCATCGACGACCCGTGATAGGCATTCTTGCGGCTGATGATGTGGGATTTCTCTGGCTTCCCTTTCATGGCCCAATAGGTGCGCACCATCCGGATGTTGGTGTCATTCGCTTCGGACCCCGAACCGGCAAAGAACACATGGTTCAGATCGCCGGGGGCCAGTGACGCGATCTCTTTTGCAAGGGCGATGGCGGGCACGTGTGAGGTCATGAAAAAGGTGTTGTAGTAGTTCAGCTCGAGCATCTGGCGCGCGGCGACGTCGGCCATTTCCTGACGGCCATACCCGATGTTGACGCACCAAAGACCCGCCATCCCGTCAAGGATCTCGTTCCCCTCGCGTCGGTCAGGTAGACGCCCTTGGCACGGGTGATAATCCGCGCGCCCTTCTCGGCAAGTTCGTCATTGGTGGTGAACGGGTGCATGTGATGCGCGGCGTCAAGTGCTTGCAGCTCGGCGGTGGGCATGTGGTTGGTGATATGGGCCATAAAGAACACCTCTGGGAATGGGGAGGGAAGATTGGGCTCAGAATATGATCAAATTATGCAGAGTCAATCGAATCGCTCTGCTGTGGTGACGATAAACGGCTATCAGCCGATCAGATTTTAATCAAAGAGAGGCGCGAATCTGGACCATGCCCTGAGAAACGTCCTCGGCCATGGCCTGCGCAGCCTTTGCCGCATCGCCTTCGCGAAAAGCCGCCAGCAAGTCGGCATGTTTATCTGGCAGGTTCGACGTGCCAAACCGACCGCAGACCACGCGCAGCGACGGGCCGAACATCAGCCATAAACGGTCGACGGTCGCGGCCAGAATAGGGGCCTCGGCACAGGTGTTGACGATGGTGTGAAAGCGGTAGTTCTGGGTCAGGTATTCGCCGATATCCCCACGATCAATCGCGTGGTTCAGCGCGTCATCCACCTGTGTAAGTTCGCTTAAAACAGTCTCTGACATGCGGCTTGTGGCCCGTTGAGCAAGCTCTGCTTCAAGAGTTTTTCGCATGAATTCCAGCTCGTTAACCCCTTCGAGGTCCAGTACAGGGACCGATACGCGGCGATTGCCCTGATGCACCAGCGCGCCTTCGGCGATCAAACGGCGCAGCGCTTCGCGCACCGGGGTCATGCCCGCATCAAGGGTTTCTGCAAGGCCTTGAATGGTGACCGCCTGACCGGGGGCAAGATCGCCGAACAGGATCAGCTTGCGCACGCGTTCATAGACATGCTGATGGGCCGGCACCTTGGCCGGGCTTTCCAAAGGCTTTTGCGACGCAAGGTCAGCGGAATTTACGTTCATCAAATTTGCCTAAATTGTACTCAACCACATTTTGAACCACGGCATGCACCTGCGTAAAATTATAAATGATCTTGTCGCATGACGCAAAACTTGATCAAATTGACGAAAGGTTCGGATCAACTGAGCCTACACAACGGGAGATGACAATGAAATATAGCTTGCTCAGTTCAATCGCAGCAACGGCATTGATCGCCACCAGCGCCTTGGGTGAAGAGGTGCGGGTCTATAACTGGTCCGACTACATCGACGAAGACCTGTTGCAGAAATTTGAAAAAGAAACCGGCATCGATCTGATCTATGACGTGTTTGACAGTAACGAAGTGCTTGAAACCAAGATGCTTGCAGGCGGGTCCGGCTATGACGTGGTTGTTCCGACCGGCACCTTCCTTGAACGCCAGATCACGGCGGGGGTTTTCCAGAAGCTCGACAAAGACAAACTGCCGAACATCAGCAACATGTGGGACGTGATCGAGGACCGCGTATCGAAATACGACCCCGGTAATGAATATGCCGTTAACTATATGTGGGGCACCACCGGGCTTGGCGTGAACATGACCAAGGTTAAGGAAGTGCTGGGCGAAGATGCCCCTGTTGATTCGCTTGACCTCGTATTCAAGCCCGAGAATATGGAAAAGCTGGCCGAATGTGGCGTGCATTTCCTTGACGCTCCGACAGAAATGATCCCCGCGGCGCTGAAGTTTCTGGGCGAAGATCCTCAATCCCAGGACCCCGACGTGATCGCGAAGGCAGAGCCTGTTTTGACGGCGGTTGCCCCCCACGTTCAAAAATTCCACAGCTCGGAGTATATTAACGCACTGGCCAACGGTGATATCTGCGTTGCCTTCGGTTGGTCGGGTGACATCCTGCAATCGCGTGACCGCGCCGCCGAGGCGGATAACGGTGTCGAAATCGCCTACTACGCGCCAAAAGAAGGGGCGCTGATGTGGTTCGACAATATGGCTATTCCAGCGGATGCGCCAAACCCGGATGGGGCGCATAAGTTCTTGAATTTCATGATGAAACCAGAGAATATGGCCGCCGCGTCGAACTACGTTTACTATGCGAACGGCAACAAGGCGAGCCAAGAGTTCCTTGCCGAAGACGTGATCGGGGACACAGCGATTTACCCAGACGAAGCCACGCTGGAAAACCTGTATACCATTTCTTCATATTCACCCAAGGTACAGCGTGTCATCACGCGTATGTGGACGAAGATCAAATCTGGTATCTAAAATCGCATCGGGTCAAAGCCTTATCGGTTTTGACCCGATCTACCGGACCCTTCCACCCGGAGGGGTAAACGCTGTGCAAAGGATAGATCAAAGTGAGCCAACCCGTTTTCGCCCCGTGGGATGACCCGAACGAAAAGCCGCTTATCCGCTTCGAGAATGTGACAAAGCGTTTTGGCGATTTCGTTGCGATCGATGATCTGTCTTTAAGTATTTATGAAAGCGAGTTCTTTGCACTGCTGGGGCCCTCGGGCTGCGGTAAAACAACGATGATGCGCATGCTCGCCGGGTTTGAAAACCCAAGCGCGGGCAAGATCGAATTGGCGGGTAAGAATATCGCGGGCATCCCGCCGAACAAGCGGGCGGTGAACATGATGTTCCAGTCCTATGCCCTGTTCCCACATCTGTCTGTCTGGGAGAATATCGCCTTTGGGTTGAAACGAGGGGATATGTCCAAGGCAGATATCGCCGCACGCGTTGAAGAGATGCTCAAGCTGACGCGCCTTACCAAATTTGCCAAACGCAAACCCCACCAGATCTCGGGGGGGCAACGTCAACGGGTCGCGCTTGCGCGGTCCCTCGCCAAAGCGCCGAAGCTTTTGCTACTGGACGAACCGCTTGGCGCGCTGGACAAAAAGCTGCGTCAGGACACCCAGTTTGAACTAATGGATATCCAGGAAAGCACGGGGACCACCTTTGTGATCGTTACCCACGACCAAGAGGAAGCGATGACCGTCGCAAGCCGCGTGGCTGTGATGGACGAGGGGCAGATCATCCAGGTCGCGACGCCAGGAGGTATCTACGAAGCACCTAATTCCGTCTACGTTGCTGACTTCATCGGTGACGTGAACATTATCTCTGGCACGGTGAAGCCCGCGGGCGAGAATATGTACCACCTTGATTGGGTCGCGAATGAAGCCCCCTTGCTTGCGGCATCAGAACGCCCCTTTAGCGATGGACAGGAAGCTCATCTTGCGATCCGACCGGAGAAGATCGCCATTTCTACCGAGAAGCCGACAGAAATGAAGAACGCTGTTCAGGGCACCGTTCTGGACATCGCATATCTTGGCAATCTCAGCACCTACCATGTCCAGCTGGCCGGTGGTCAAGTGATCAAGGCACAGACCGCAAACACGCGTCGGCTGTCGCGCCGCACGATCACGTGGGAGGATAAGGTCTGGATTTCATGGAGCGCCACCGCCGGCGTCCTGTTGGAGCGATGAATATGCGTCGCTTTTTCCTTATCGCGGTGCCCTATGCCTGGTTGCTCGCGCTGTTTCTCATTCCTTTCATCATTGTTTTTAAAATTTCTCTCTCTGATCTGGCTTTGTCGATTCCTCCTTACTCCCCGACGGCGAAGGACGGGATCTGGGCGATGTTCACGGCATTCGATCTGGAAAACTTTACCTTTCTTGCTTCGGACGATCTCTACTGGAAGGCTTACCTAAGCAGTTTGAAGATTGCGTTAATATCTACAGTTTTAGCGGTTTTGGTGGGCTACCCCATGGCCTACGGCATGGCCCGCGCGCCCGAGGAATGGCGTCCGACCCTTATGATGCTGGTGATCTTGCCCTTTTGGACCAGTTTCCTGATCCGCGTTTACGCATGGGTCGGTATTCTGAGTAATGAGGGGCTTTTGAATCAATTCCTGCTGTGGTTGGGCATCATCGATACGCCTTTGACGATCATGAACACGACGACCGCGGTCTATATAGGAATTGTTTACACTTATCTGCCATTTATGATTCTACCGATTTATGCCGCGCTAGATCGGTTGGACGAATCCTTGATCGAGGCCGCTGAAGATCTGGGATGTTCACGGTTAAAGGCATTCTGGCTGGTCACGATACCTTTGTCTCGTAACGGGATCATTGCAGGGTGTTTCCTGGTCTTTATCCCCGCGCTGGGCGAATTCGTTATCCCGTCTTTGTTGGGCGGTTCAGGGACGTTGATGATCGGCAAGGTCTTGTTCGAGGAGTTCTTTAACAACCGCGACTGGCCCGTCGCGAGCGCGGTGGCGGTGATCCTGCTGCTGATACTGATCGTTCCAATCGTTCTGTTCCAACGCAACCAGCAACGTCAGGCCGAGGTGGAGTCATGAGACGCGCAAGCTGGTTCAATATTACTTCGCTCACCCTCGGGTTTGCTTTTCTTTATCTGCCGATGATCCTGCTGGTCATCTACAGTTTTAACAGTTCGAAACTGGTGACAGTGTGGGCCGGTTTCTCGACGAAATGGTATGGCGAGCTGCTTCAGAATGAGGCATTTCTGAATGCTGCGATGGTAACGCTAAAGGTCGCGGTGGCATCCTCTACGCTGGCAACGGTGTTGGGAACGATGGCGGCATATATCCTTGTGCGCGGGGGGCGGTTTGCTGGGCGTACGCTCTTCTCGGGTATGATCTACGCGCCGCTGGTCATGCCGGAGGTGATTACCGGCCTGTCGCTGTTGCTTCTGTTTATCGGGATCGGGCTGGACCGGGGGACGCTGACCATCGTGCTGGCACACACGACCTTTTCGATGTGCTACGTCTCAGTGGTCGTCTCATCGCGGCTGGTGACTTTTGACCGGTCGCTGGAGGAAGCGGCGCTGGACCTTGGGTGTTCGCCTTTCGACGCCTTCCGTTTGGTGACCTTGCCGATCATCGCGCCGGCGGTCATTTCGGGGTGGCTGTTGGCGTTCACGCTCTCGCTGGACGACCTTGTTATCGCTTCGTTTACCACGGGCCCGTCCTCCACAACCCTGCCGATCAAGATCTGGAGCGCGGTGCGTCTTGGCGTCTCGCCCGAGATTAACGCATTATCCACCATCATGATCGGTATCGTGACTTTCGGGGTTATCACGGCGTCACTGATATCGAAGCGCAAGGCGATCAAGGCGCAACGCGATGTGCAGGCGGCGGAACGCGCCGTGGCATGAAAGAGCGGCGGCATGAAACGAATATTTAACGATTTCGCCTATACAGATGCGCCTAGGGAAAATTGTTGGTGGGATCAAACCTGCGCCGCTACCGACAGGTCTGCGTTGGAAGGTGACGTATCCTGTGACGTGGCGATTGTAGGGGGCGGCTTTACAGGGCTCTCTGCCGCGTTGCGCCTTGCGGAGGCTGGATATTCGGCGGTTGTGCTGGAAAATCGATACGTCGGCTGGGGCGCGTCGGGCCGCAACGGGGGCTTTTGCTGCCTTGGGGGCGGGCGGCTAAGTGATGCCACGCTGGACAAGCTTGCAGGGCGCGAGGATCGGTTGCGCTTTCGCGCGGCTGAGCTGGCGGCGATCAACTTTGTTGACGCGTTGATCACGCGGCATGGGATCGAGGTTGACCGCCACTCTGACGGGGAGATCGAGCTGGCGCATCGGCCCAAGGATATGGACGATTTTCGCACGCGCGCCCGCGAGGTGCGAGAGAACTACGGGCTAGAGGCGCGGCTTGTTGATCCCGCGGATTTCACGGCGCATGGGCTTTCAGGGCCGTTCCACGGTGCGCTGCATATTCCGGCGGGCTTTGCGCTGAACCCGCGGAAATACGTGACCGGCCTTGCTGCGGCGGCGGAAAAGGCGGGTGCGGTGATTTACCATGGTACGCCTGCGCTTGAGGTACGGCAGGCGGCGCAGGGTCACGACGTTCGAACGCCCAAGGGCAGGGTGCATGCACAGAAGGTGATTGTCGCTACGAACGGGTATTCGTCGGAAGATTTGGTGCCGGGGTTGTCTGCGCGCTATATGCCCACGCAGTCGACGGTCCTTGTGACCCGCCCCCTGACCGAGGCAGAGCTAGATGCCGCTGGGTGGAAGAGCGATTATATGTCCGCAGATACGCGCAATTTGCTGCATTATTTCAGGCTGATGCAGGACCGCCGGATGTTGTTCGGCATGCGCGGCGGTTTGGTGACGGGCAAAGCAGCAGAGGCGCGCGCCATTGCGCGTGTGCGCCGCGATTTCGAAAAGTTTTTCCCGGCATGGAAAGACGTTGAGACACCCTACCAATGGTCGGGTATGGTATGTCTGTCGCGCGCGCAAATGCCCTTTGTCGGCAAGCTCCCTGACCCCGGTGCTGTCTATGCAAGTCTTTGTTATCATGGGAATGGTGTTGCAATGGGCAGCTATTCGGGCGGGCTGGTCGCGGATCTGGTGATGGGCAAACCCATCGATCGGCCCTACCCTCAGGTCATGCAAAAACCGCTGCGAAAGTTCGAACTGGGGCGCTTGCGTCGGCTTCTGATGCCATTTGCCTATCTTGGTTTTGCGCTGTCAGATCACTAGATGTGGATGCACCGGCTGGCTTGGCTTGCTGACTGTCAAATTGATTTAGGATAAAGTTTCATGAAGATTGCGATGATTGGCACCGGCTACGTCGGTTTGGTCTCGGGTGTTTGTTTCTCGGATTTCGGACATGAAGTTGTCTGTGTCGACAAAGACCCGTCTAAAATCGAGAAGTTGGAAAAGGGCATCGTCCCGATCTACGAACCCGGCCTTGATGACTTGATGGCCAAGAACGTTGCAGCGGGTCGTCTGTCTTTCACCGGTGACCTTGCCAGTGCAGTGGATGGTGCGGATGCCGTGTTTATCGCGGTTGGGACGCCGACCCGGCGCGGGGATGGCCATGCGGATCTGACCTATGTCATGGCCGCCGCAGAAGAGATCGCCTCTGTCCTGACGGGTTATGCGGTGATCGTCACCAAATCGACTGTGCCCGTGGGCACCAACCGTCAGGTCAAACAGGTCGTCGCCAAAGCCAATCCCAAGGCCGAATTCGACGTTGCCTCGAACCCGGAATTCCTGCGTGAAGGGGCCGCGATTGACGACTTTATGCGCCCCGACCGCGTGGTTGTGGGAACGCAGAATGAACGCGCCGAACAGGTGATGAAGGACATCTACCGCCCGCTCTCGCTGCGCGAGTTTTCGATCATGTCGACGGATCTGGAAAGCGCAGAGATGATCAAATACGCCGCCAACGCGTTTTTGGCGACGAAGATTACCTTTATCAATGAAATCGCGGCGCTGTGTGAACGCACTGGTGCGGATGTGAAAATGGTGTCGAAGGGCATGGGGCTGGATAACCGGATCGGGTCCAAGTTCCTGCATGCGGGCCCGGGCTACGGCGGTAGCTGCTTCCCGAAAGACACGCAGGCCTTGGCGCGGATGGGGCAGGATCATTCGGTGCCGATGCAGCTGACCGAAACCGTGATCAAGGTGAACGACGAGGTCAAACGCCGGATGATCGACAAGGTGGTCGACATCTGTGGCGGGTCGGTAAACGGCAAGACCATCGCGGTGCTGGGGGTAACGTTCAAGCCCAACACCGATGATATGCGCGACTCTCCCAGCTTGACGATTGTGCCATCGCTGGTGGGCAACGGGGCCAAGGTGCGTGTGGTTGATCCGCAGGGCAAACGCGAGGGCGAAGCCTTGCTGCCGGGCGTGTCGTGGCTGGAGGATGCGTATAAGGCCGCGCAAAATGCCGATGCGCTGGTCATTCTGACGGAGTGGAACGAATTCCGCGCGCTGGACCTCAAGCGGATGGCCAAGCGCATGGCGACCCCTGCGATGGCAGATCTGCGCAATATCTACAGCCCCAAAGATGCCAAACGCGCCGGTTTCTCGGCCTATGTCTCTATCGGGCGCGAAGGGTTCGGGGCTTAACCTGCACCACAGGCCCGCGCTTGGAACAGGGCGGGCCGACAGGGTGATCAGCTGCGGTGGGTTTCGCCGCGTGCTTTGGCAAGCGTCATCTGCCGCTGGCGCTCACGGAACCGCGCCTTATCCGCGTCAGAGGTTTCATCGACGCACTGCGGGCAGCTGACGCCGGCTTCGTATCCGGGCTTTGCGGTATCTTCGGGCAGGATCGGGCGACGGCAGCCGTGGCACAGCATATGCGGCCCTTCTTTCAACCCGTGACCAACGCTGACGCGGTTATCAAAGACAAAGCAATCGCCTTTCCAGCTGCTTTGCTCTTCGGGGACGTCTTCAAGGTACTTGAGGATGCCCCCCTTGAGATGGAACACGTCCTCCACCCCTTGGCCGATCAGGTAGTTCGTCGATTTCTCACACCGGATACCGCCGGTGCAGAACATCGCGATTTTCTTGTTGTGGAACCGGTCCTTATTCGCCTCCCACCAGGCGGGGAATTCGCCAAAGCTCTGGGTTTCCGGGTCGATGGCCCCGTCGAAGGTGCCGATCGCGACCTCATAATCATTGCGCGTGTCGATCAAGGCAACATCGTCGCGGCCGATCAGATCGTTCCAGTCGGCGGGATCGACGTAATGCCCGACCTTGGCGAGCGGATCGACATCGGGCTGACCCATGGTCACGATCTCGCGCTTCAGGCGGACCTTCATCTTGCCGAAGGGCGGCGTTGTGGCGGTGCTTTCCTTCCACTCAAGATCGGCGCAGCCGGGCAGCGCACGGATATGCGCGATGACCGCGTCTATCCCCGTACGGGGGCCGGCGATGGTGCCGTTGATGCCTTCGGCGGCGACAAGCAGCGTGCCTTTGACGTCATGTTGCGCACAAAGCGCAATCAACGGCGGGCGCAGGGCGTCAGGCGCGTCAAAACGGCTGAAATGATAGAGGGCGGCAATGGTATACATGCGCGCTGAGATACGCCCATGCGGCGGTTCAGGCAAGGGGGTGCCGTGCCGCACCCGCCGTGCTATGCCCTTTGGCACAAGCTGGCCTATGAGGAACCCGATATGACCCACGCCCTGATCGTGATTGATGTGCAAAATGATTTCTGCCCCGGCGGAGCCCTTGCGGTGACAGACGGCGACGCCATCGTCGACGGGATCAACGCGCTGATGGGGTATGCGGATGCGGTGGTTCTAACGCAGGACTGGCATCCGGCGGGCCATTCCTCCTTTGCGTCGTCCCATGCGGATAAGGCACCCTTCGAGGTGACGCAGATGCCCTATGGCGCGCAGGTGCTGTGGCCGGATCATTGTGTCCAAGGCAGCAACGGGGCCGCGTTCCACCCGCGGCTGGATCAAACCCGTGCCGATATGATCATTCGCAAAGGGTACAACCCCGCCATAGACAGCTATTCTGCCTTCTTCGAAAATGACCAGAAAACGCCTACCGGGCTTGAAGGGTACTTGCGGACACGCGGCATAACCAAGCTGACGATGGTAGGTCTGGCGCTTGATTTCTGCGTTAACTTTTCCGCCGTGGACGCGGCGAAGCTGGGCTTTGATGTCGAGGTCCGTTTGGACCTGTGTCGTGCAATTGACCTGGACGGGTCGCTCTCTGCCGCGCGCGAGGCGATGACGACGGCGGGGGTTACTCTGCGCTAAGCGGGGCGTCTTCGACGGGGGCGATGTTGAGGATATCCAGCGCATCCAGCCCGCCAAGCGTGGCATCCACCGCGACGGTCGCCAGAATGATCCCCATGACGCGGCTGATCACGCTGGCACCCGTGGTCCCCATCAGGTGACCGATCCGCCCCGCGAGCAACAAAAGCACAAGCGTGAACAGCAGCACGACCACCAGCAGGCCCGCCGTGACCAGCTGGTCTGATATCTGGTTGGTGTGGTTGTCCGTCAGGATCACAATCGCCAGCATCGCCCCCGGAGAGGCGATAGACGGCATGGCGAGCGGAAAGACCGCACCGGCGAGATGATCCCGCTCTGCCGCCTCGATTTCCTGTGTCGGTTTAGGATCGCCGAAAATCATGCTGAGCGCGAAGAGGAACAGGATAATCCCGCCCGCGACCTGAAACGACCCCAGCCGCAGCCCAAGGTTCTCAAGCAGATATTGCCCGCCCACGAGGAACCCAAGCAAGACCAGACCGGCCACCAGTACGGCCCGTAGCGCAAAGCTTTTGTGCAGGTGTTGCGGGACGTTGGCTGTCGCGAAAAGAAAGACGGGAAGGCTGCCAATAGGGTCGATCACGACAAACAAGGTAATCAACTCTCGCAAGAGAATGGGCCATTCCAGCATCTAGCAGCGCTCCTTAGGGGGTTAAGCCGGTGGATTACCACAGGTTTTGCACTGTGTCAGCGGCAATTCCCTTGCCCGTACAAGATGGATGGGCCACAAACACACCGCCTAAGGGAGCTTTGAACATGGTCGACATTGCAAGCCGCGTCTGGAACCACAAGTGGAAGATCGACCCTATCGTGCGGTCCCTGATTGATACGGATTTCTATAAGCTGTTGATGTGCCAGTCGGTTTTTCGCAACAAGCCGGAAACACAGGTCACATTCAGCCTGATCAACCGTTCCAAGCATATCCCGCTGGCCGATCTCATTGACGAAGGCGAGCTGCGCGAACAGCTCGATCACATCCGGTCGCTGTCACTCAGCCGCGGGGAAAGCACTTGGCTGCGCGGGAATACTTTTTACGGCAAGCGTCAGATGTTCCGCCCCGACTTCATGGAGTGGTTCGAGGGCCTGCGCCTGCCGCCCTATCATCTTGAGCGTAAGGGCGACCAATACGAGCTGACATTCGAAGGGTCGTGGCCCGAAGTCATGCTGTGGGAGATCCCCGCCCTCGCCGTCCTGATGGAGCTGCGCAGCCGCGCCGTGCTGGACCGTATGGGCCGGTTCGAACTGCAGGTGCTCTATGCGCGCGGCATGACCCGTGTCTGGGAAAAGATCGAAGCCCTGCGGGAAATCCCCGATCTGTCCATCGCCGATTTCGGCACCCGTCGCCGCCATTCGTTCCTGTGGCAGGATTGGTGCGTGCAGGCCATGCAGGAAGGCTTGGGCGACGCCTTTACCGGCACGTCAAACTGCAAAATCGCCATGAGCCGAGAGGTAGAGGCGATCGGCACCAACGCGCATGAACTGCCGATGGTCTATGCCGCATTGGCCAAGGACGACGCCGCACTTGCGCAAGCGCCCTATGACGTTCTGCAAGACTGGCACGATGAACACGAAGGTAACCTGCGCATCATTCTGCCTGATACTTACGGCACAAAAGGCTTTCTGGATAACGCACCCGACTGGCTGGCGGGCTGGACCGGGATCCGCGTCGATAGTGGTGATCCGGCGGTGGCGGCACAGACCGCGATCGACTGGTGGAAGTCCCGCGGTGAAGACCCCAGTGAAAAGCGGGTTATTTTCAGCGACGGTCTGGATGTCGCCAAGATCAAGGAACTGCATCAACAGTTCGCGGGCAAGGTCAAAGCCTCCTTTGGCTGGGGCACCTTGCTGACAAACGATTTCCGAGGGCTGGTGCCTGACGACGCGCTCGCCCCGTTTTCGTTGGTGTGCAAAGCGGTAAAGGCGAACGGCAGCCCGACGGTGAAACTGTCGGATAACCCTAACAAAGCAATGGGCCCGCAGTCAGAGATTGACCGTTACAAACGTGTCTTTGGCGTCGGCGATCAGGCGGCTCAGAAAGTTATCGTCTGATCCGACGGCAAAAGGGGCCAGTGGTTTCCCACCGGCCCCTCTGCTTTATGCCGCCTGCGTGGGGTGCGGGGCATAACTGCAAATCGCTTAGCCGCGGTCGTCGACGATCAGGGTCAGACCGCCCATACCGTTACCGCGCACGGCCACGACCTCTTCCGAGGTGAAGCCTTCGGCTTCCAACTCTGCGCTCAGGTCAGCATTGGCGTCAACAGAGGCGCGCATGTCGTCAACGGCCTCGGCCTGTGCGTCCAGCGCGTCGTCCAGCGCGGTTGTGGTCCCCTGTTTGGAGGCTTTCAGCTCCGACACGGTTACGACGTCCAGCTTGGCGTCGGCATCGAACGCGTCAATTTCTGCTTGGGTCTGCGTGTCGGTTTCGGCACCGGCGCGCAGTTCCTGGATCAACTGACCATAGTTTTCCTGCGCGGTGTCGCCGGTGTCGGTCACGGCACCCTTGGCTTGTTTCAGTGTGGAATCGGTGGATAGTGAACCGGATGCGCCAACGTCAGCGCTGATGCCCGACCCTACGTCTGCTGCGCCGCCAACGGCACCATCAACAGAGGTTTGCGCCATCGCTGCGGTGGAAACGCCGGTGGCCATCAGGGTCGCGATCAGTGTTGTGGTCGTAAGTTTCATCTGAGTTCTCCTTAGATTTACTACCAGACATCGCTTGTATGTCTGCGAGGGGAACACCGGGCCGCGGCGATCCGTTCCGGCGCGGATTCGGCGCTCTGGCGGCGATTTGCCGATCGGGGGCGCATACCGGCAAAAAACGGCGAGATAGCGGTGCTGCGATAGAAGTGATGGAACAGCGGCGCAGGGCAGGCCCCGCGGCAGGCTATTCCGGCGGATCTACCCGCCCGCGCAGCGCCTTCACCTCGCCCCGCGTCTTTTTCGCCTTCAGCCGGCGTTTCTTCGAACCGAGCGTGGGGCGTGTCGGGATACGCTTTTTGGGCGGCTTCAACGCGGCGGTGATCAGTTCCTTCAGGCGCTCGCGGATAATCTCGCGGTTGCGGACCTGACTTCGGGTT
>Ga0207907_100153_pt1 | contig 39049 bp, 29 predicted proteins | sample LinPmetageLP52_FD_184062 | JGI IMG/M metagenome (GOLD analysis project Ga0207907, IMG submission 184062) | Marine viral communities from the Subarctic Pacific Ocean - LP-52 (SPAdes) | ecosystem: Environmental > Aquatic > Marine > Oceanic | place: Pacific Ocean | collected 2011-08-26
AAATGGACAATGCCAATCCATAATTGGAATCTGACATTGTCGCAATTGGCCATCCACTTCGAAGGTAGGTTAGATGGTGTGCTAGATATTTAGCAACTTAGGCTGACACAGAATTCTGAACGCCCTCTTTTAAAAAGTAGATTCAAAATTATTTATCAAAGGGCATTACATTATATTCACAGTTAAACTAACCGAACTCAACAAAGAGACAAGCTCCCGATATCCATAAAGTATCCAAGATTAAGTTAACTCAAACTCACAGAAGGCAGGAGCTAAGCTAGAGTTATCAAAATGTAGTTACTCATCAATATTAAATACGACTAGTCATTATTTTTTAATCAATACTTTCGCTATTAAAATACCATTGAAAAAATCTAGGGTATTCTTCTTTTCTAATAACCAGTCTAGATTTTAGTTCACCTGTATCAAAAATACCTTCATAACTAATTTCATGATGTTCATTAGCAAAAGCATTTAGTATTTTCATGATAACCTCAAAAGAAATTGTATCCATTACCTTTGAACTCCCTTCTATTCGCCTAGTAAAACTGTCTGCCTCCAATTTCTCAATCTTTGAAAGTAAATCTGATATTGTATTTTCATACCCTTTCTTTTCTGCTCTGAGTTCTCTAGTTTCTAATTTTGCCATAGCTAGTTTTTCAGTCAGATTGTTTGTAGAACTTTTTTTCTCAATTTTATCATCTAGCAACGTTCTATAGTTTGGATTATGTCTAAGCGTTGTAGGGGTGATTTTATCATCAGGAAAGGTTAGATTATAAAGTTCTGCTAACCGTTCAGAAAATGATGTTATTCCCTCATTTTTTATAAGTTTGAACATTGTAAGGCAGGAATTTATATTCTTTATTCGTGCTTCAATATCCTTTGCTCCCTGTTCTTTTCGGTATTGGCCTCTGCCGTCTTTCTTATAATTAGTCACTAAATAACTCCAAAAAAATACCTTCACCTTGATTAAAGTCATGTGATGAAAGCAGTTTATGAATAGATATACCTTGTAGGTCAGCTAATAAAGATAAATTACTGATAGCATTTGAAACTACACATTGATGATTTTCAATCTGAACCTCACCTTGTAATGTTTTCAATTTACTAATGGCCGATTTACTTAACTTCATGGCCATTGCTTTGATCTTGGATGATTGTAAAGCTGGTACATTTTTTACTTCTATTAGGCGAGCAACAATTTGATTCTCTAGGCTACCATTATCTCGAAAGGTAAAATTATCAACTGAAGATGTTTTGTCGCCAATGAAATATTCTGGGTTATCATTAATAAAATTAAGTCTAACTTTCCAACTGCTTGCTTCTAAAACTAATTCATTTATTCTAAAGTGTATGTCTTCTTTATCTTCATCACTATACAGTTCGTTTTTAAGTTCATTGTTCAGCAACTTTATTTCATCCTCAAGGTTCTTTATTTTAGATAGGATTGCTGGAGCATGATGTTTTGTAATGACTGCTTTATGGCATCCGTAGCATTTTTTTTCACCAACATTAATTCTTATCTCTCTAGAGCATATGTTATTCAAGGTACAAATATGAGTCCAATTAAAAGCTAACTCAGATATATTTGCTTTTTTTTGAATATCATCCATACCATTACTAATGTCCCAGTGTGGGGTATTTATTGTTACCCCCTTAAAATCATTCCCAAACTGATTATGTAAAATTGATTTTTCCACTTCACCTTTATCTAATGACACTCCTTTGATATTAATGATACTTTCATCAGACGCGTATCTATCATTAATGAGCTGTACATCCATAGGGGAAGCATCAGAATAGTAACTTTGTGTGGTTTTGCTTTGTCCAGTTAATTGCTTAATAACATCAGAATCTTTAGACAAAACATCAAGTACTGTTACCAAGCTTTTCCTTAATGAATGCATGGTATGAATACATTTATAGTCAATCTGAGTAAAAGGTACTAGTGAATCAGAATCTTTACCTGAATTATTGATATAAGAATCGTATTCATTATTAACAAGATCAATGTAATTGAGGACCTGCGAATCTTTTGCTTTTTTATTTTTTTGCCCATAGAAAATATGACTATCAAAATCGATGGAGTTACTAACTAAACAACCTTCAAAAACTTTTAAAGGATTAAGTAAGTTATAATCTAAGGGGGTATTAGTTTCAGTAGTCTGTAATAAGGGCCTTATTTTTCCAAAATTACTATTTTCGTTACCTTGGTAATATATTGGTTCAATGAAATTTTTTGAAACATTAAAATTTCTTATTTTTTTAGAAAAAATAAGTAATTGCATAACATCATACTCTATTTTTCCATCGAGACCGGACTCTTGAACTTTGTCTGTAGCAACATATAAACCACATAACTCAGTTTTGTCATATGCCCTGTTATAATCGTGATACATGTCAAAATTATCAACATCTAACCACATAATATTCGAATTGCGGTGTCCGGCATAGCAAGCGACTGCAATTGCAACCCATGTCATAAAATCAACAATTTGAACCTGAACACCTTCGTTATTAATTTGAACATATCTTTTCTTAAAATCACCTATTTTGAGATTTTTAATAGTTAAACCTACAGAATCTCCATTTAAGTCCATGCTCCTTGCACTGAAGGTGTTAGGTGAAAAGCTTTCAATTCTATAATCTTTAGTAAAATCACTAGATTGAGCAATTTCAATAAATAAATTTTTTGCTGTCATTTTACTGATTGAATCACCGACCTCAGAGAAAGCTTTGAAGAGATTAGTGATACTTTGTAAAAGAGCAAACCTAGCTACATTCTTAACAAAAACACGAAATGCAATCCAATAGGTAAAACTGAGTCTTGCCTTTATACTTTTTCCATACTTAAAGCCTATATTGGTATAGCTATCATTCAATGGGTTAATGCTTAGTTTACAACCCTCTATTACAGAATACTTGAGCATTATGAAGTCAAAAAAGCTTTTAATTTCTCTTAATGTATCCCTAGCTAAATTATTTTTATTGCTAGTGTTTAGTTTAGCTTCGCTAGTAATTCCAGTTATAAAGTTAATCAAAGCCAAAGGATAAACCTTAGAGCTCTCATCACATTCTATACTGGAGTCTATTACCTTCGAATGTTCAACGAAAATGTAATTTAAAAATTTTTCTGGAGTATCTGGGAATTCGAAAATCGTATGATTATTTTTAAAGAAAAATGGAAGGTAACTAAACAAGTACACGTTGAAGTACTTCAGCCTAGATCGTTTTGATTTTAATGTAGACTTTTCATACTTAGTAGACGATAAGTAATCACGCATGCAGTCCAGCCAAATGGATTCACATCTCAAATTATCAATAGAAAAATCAGAAACATCAGGCATTTTAATACAATAATCACCAACTTGGAAAATATTGAAGTTCTTTGACCAAGTGTAAACTATTGCTTTATCGTTGATTAAATTTCCTGCTAATTCTTTTGCTTTCAATCCTTTTGCGATCTTCATATCTGACTTTTTTGAAGTATTATTTGCAGTAGCCAACAAGACATCGCTCTTAGATAGTTTAGAGTACTTTTCGGTAATAGAAGTAGCATTGTGGTTGTCGATAAATCTCAATAAGCTATGTACACCGATATTACCTAATCCAGAGCTAAGTACGCCCTTACGAAATTCATTCAACTGGTCGGCATCAATATTATCGACACTTTCTATTTGATACACCATCATGAATCTAGCAATATCCGAACAAGATTTATTCCAGGACTTATAGCTAGTACCAATAACTTTATCTAAATTGTCCCATTTGTTATTCAAATACTCTTTTGAATGATTGAACTTTCTTTCAGTTGATACGTTAAGCAATTCCTTAAAGTCTTGGCTAAAACAAAATGAATATTGATAGTCACCATTTAATAGCTCTAGGCTATTGTAGAACATGTTTTGAAAAGTAAACTGGTAGTTAAATCTTATTAAGCCTTTCCTTGATGCACTACAAAATAAAGAAAATAATATTTTAAATAAGCTAAACAGTTCTTTTTTATTATTTAGTTTGAACTCAAAAATATTAATTAAATCTGATTCCAGCTCATAAAAACCTTGCCTACCAAGCTGCACCTTACACAATTGATTTAGTATTTCATCAGTCCAGAACTCAGTACCTAGATCTAAAATTAATTTAGAAATATATGAAACCCTATTCTTATCAATCGAAAAGCTTTTACCTGTAACCAGCAGAAGATCATCTTGAATTGATTTTTTAAATGAGTCTAAATCAAGTATTTTCATAGTAAGCTCTCACTGTTTTCATCTTTGTTTCTATAGCAGCAAGAACCATTGATGTAGCATTTTCAGAGCCACCTTCTAGGAGTGAATTATAGTATTGGACACCTAAATCAAGCACCATCTCATCAATAACAGCATAGACTTCTGTTGACTTAGCTGAAGAATGTCCCATCATGAGTTGTACTGTATTCAATGGTAAGCCATATGAGTATGAGCCATTAGAGTTCGCATACTTAACAAAGTTAAGGCACCATGTTCCGTAAAAATGCCGCATGCTATGTAAAGTATATGGTAGCTCTATACCTATTTTTTTCTGTACAGCTTTAAATGAACTATTAGAGTCATTTATTCCTATTAATGCATTCCCTCTATTATTATTTGATAGAGATACAAATAGGCAATTGTGGGTCGCACGAGACTTTGCTCTTAGCCTTAGATAAGCGTATAAGTTATCGAAAAAAATACTTTTAAAAGGCTCAATAAAATAGGTTTTATTGGTTGTACGACCCTTAAATTCAAATTTATTTTTTTGAGCTTTAGGAAGAGTTGAATATAACGGTAACCGAGCATGAGGTGAGTATATGTGTACTTCCTCTCTATCAATGTCTATATCATCAATTAATAATTGGAATGCCTCAGACTGTCTAATCCCAGTTCCAAATAGCAAGCTCCATAAACATAAATCTCTTGGGTTTGGTGCGTTTTCTAGAAGAGCTGATGCATATTGAAATGGGAAAGGTTTTTTATCTTTATTTTTATTTTTATTTTTATTAAGCTTGCCCAATAGCTTAATAGGTCTAAATGTATTTGCGTATTTAGGACCTCCTTTTATGACACTGGCTAACAGGCTATTTTTAGTTATCGAAGTTTTTTCTTTTTGCCTTAATTTGTCAATTTTATTAAAGCTTTCGAATAAGTAATCTTTAGAGACATCAAAATCAATTAATTTTTTATTACCTAGTTCCGAGTGTAAATATTGAGTTTTAAGTGAAGCCAACAAAAACTTATTTACGCTCGAAATAATCCTTAAAGATGTGCCATATGAGCAACTTTTTCTTGAGTTTGTTAGTGCAATTGTCCTCACAAATTCAATATCACTCAAATCAGCTAACGCTAAATACTCGGGGAACAAGCTAATCACAAATTCTGATACTGACCCCTTTATTTCTAAGTATTTTAGATCGTTAAAACTTATTGCATATAGAAATTCAAAAAAAACTTTTAGGTCTTGAGCATATGAGGCGATGGTGTTTTTGGATTTACCTCTACTTATCATTTTCTCAAGGAATTCAGAATATGATTCGATAAAACCTATTGCAGGATGGTATAGTTTGAAGGAAGTGTTGTTATTTGAAAGAGAGTATTTTATTTTTGAAAGTTTCATTTTATCGCAAACTAAATTCCAACCATTATAAGGTTATATATTAGTTTGTGATAAAACGCAAAAAAAATACGCAATTGCGTATTTTTATAAATGGCGACTCATATAGGATTCGAACCTATGGCCTACGGCTTCGTCACACTACAGTTTTCACTGCGCTATTCGCTTTGTGCGCTGGACTATCCCTTCACCATAACTTTCGTCTTAGGTGGATGCCGTCTAGTCTCTGCACCTTCCTATCATTTCTGTTAGGCTTGGCTCAGGATTGCCAACCGTAAAGGTAAGGTTTCCCTGAATTTGACATCTTACACTCTTAGAATTTCTTCAAAGAGGCCCAATTTTATTTAGAAGGCCGTTGCTCTATCCAACTGAGCTAATGAGTCTAAATTAGTTTATAATAAAGCTTACTAAGTATAATAAAATTTATTATAAACTATTGCAATATAAATATAAGAACCTTCGACCCACGCCTTAGAAGGGCGTTGCTCTATCCAGCTGAGCTATGGGCGCATCGAAAACTTCATAGCGTACAAATAAGCTTACTTTTAAAAAAGTGGTCGGCGATGCAGGATTTGAACCTGCGACCCCTTGGACCCAAACCAAGTGCGCTACCAAACTGCGCTAATCGCCGATGCTTACTATTGTTAACGAATGACCTCGTTGACAACGGGGTGCATAATAGTGATTTGACGGGGTTAGGTCAAACGTTTTTTTAAGAAAACCAATCAACTGCTTATTTTTAGCTCACAATGGTTAAATATTGCAATGTAGGGTTTAAAATTTAAACTCTTTTTACGCTTCTTACGTTTTATAGCTTAAAAGCACCTTGGCGCTTTAGTGCTTTTCTGCGAAAATAGCCTCTATATTAAAAAGTGATAATTTAAAGAATAGATTCTTTATAGGCATTACTACCCCTATTTTATGCATTCACTTTTTAAAGTATCGGAATCAAGTTAATTAACCCTAATTAAAGGTCACCCATGACGGCAAACATCATTGATGGTAAAGCAATCGCAAAACAAGTACGTAGTGCAGTAGCAGAACGTGTATCTGAACGTGTTAAAAATGGTTTACGTGCACCAGGACTCGCAGTAGTACTTGTAGGACAAGATCCTGCAAGCCAAGTTTATGTTGGTTCAAAACGCAAAGCCTGTGAAGAAGTTGGTTTTATTTCAAAATCTTTTGATTTACCAGCAGACGCTACTGAACAAGCGCTTTTAGATTTAATTGATGAGTTAAATAATGATGCTGAAGTAGACGGTATCTTAGTTCAATTACCGTTGCCACAAGGCCTAGACGCTGAAAAGATTTTAGAGCGCATCACGCCACACAAAGACGTTGATGGTTTCCACCCTTATAATATAGGTCGTTTAGCGCAGCGTATGCCAGCGCTTCGTCCTTGTACTCCAAAGGGCATTATTACCTTACTTGATTCAACAGGTGTGCGTTATAAAGGGATGCATGCGGTTGTGGTTGGTGCATCTAATATAGTTGGTCGCCCAATGTCGCTTGAGTTATTACTGGCAGGTTGTACTACAACGGTATGTCATAAATTTACACAAGATTTAGAAACACACGTTCGCCGTGCTGACTTATTAGTAGTTGCTGTTGGCAAGCCTGAGTTTATCCCTGGTGATTGGGTTAAAGAAGGAGCAATAGTTATTGATGTAGGTATAAACCGCTTAGATACCGGTAAATTAGTGGGCGATGTTGAGTACAGTGTTGCTGAGCAAAAAGCTGACTTTATAACACCTGTACCTGGCGGCGTTGGCCCAATGACAGTAGCAAGCTTAATTGAAAACACATTAGAAGCATGTGAAAAATACCACAGCTAAAATTACTTAATATAATTAATATATTAACTAAAATGCAGATTAAATTAAAAGGGTTGCCAATTGGCAACCCTTTTTAGTTTAAAGCTATTTTTTAAAACATTTACGCTTTACGCCACGTTGTTTTACCGGCTGAATCTTCAAGTATTACACCTAAAGCATTAAGCGCATCACGTGCTTCATCAGCAGCAGCCCAGTCTTTACTCGCACGTGCTTCATTACGCTTTACTATTAAAGCTTCAATCGTTGCAACTTCTTCATCATCTTGCCCGCCTTGTAAAAAAGCCTCAGGTGCTTGTTGAGCAACCCCTAGCACTTCACCAAGGCTGCGCAGTATAAACGCTAACTTACCAGCTTGACCTGTATCAGTATCTTTCACGCGGTTTAACTCTTTTGCAAGTTCGAACAACACAGGTAGTGCTTCTGGTGTATTAAAGTCATCATTCATTGCTTTTCTAAACTTGGCAACGAACTCGTTGCCTTCTAAACCGCATTCTACCGGCTCTACATCACGAAGCGCTGTGTAAATACGTTCAAGTGACGAACGTGCTTGATCTAAATTCTCTTGCGAGTAATTTAATTGGCTGCGGTAATGACCCGATATTAAAAAGTAACGAACAGACTCAGCGTCGTAAGCTTTTAATACTTCACGTACAGTAAAAAAGTTATCTAAAGATTTAGACATTTTTTCTTTATTAACTTGCACCATACCTGTGTGGATCCACGTATTTACGTATTTACCATTATTTGCACAGCATGATTGAGCAATTTCATTTTCGTGATGCGGAAACTGTAAATCAGAACCTCCACCATGAATATCAAAATGCTCACCTAGATGCTTTGAGCTCATTGCTGAACACTCAATGTGCCAACCTGGGCGCCCTTCTCCCCATGGAGATGACCAAGATGGCTCCCCTGCTTTGGCTTTTTTCCATAAAACAAAGTCCAATGGGTCGTCTTTATCTTGAGCCACCTCAACACGTGAGCCTGACTGAAGCATTGTTAAATCTTGCTGAGATAGGGCGCCGTATTGCTCAAACGTTGAAACATCAAATAATACATCGCCATCAGCCGCTACATACGCATGACCTTTAGCAACTAAACGCTCAACCATTTCGATAATTTCATCCATGTGCCCTGTTACTGTTGGCTCAACATCTGGACGTAACATGTTCAAACTATCGAAATCTTCATGCATTGCTTTGGTCATACGAAGTGTTAAATCGTTTATTGACTCGCCGTTTTCATTTGCACGTTTAATTATTTTATCGTCAACATCGGTAATATTGCGTACGTATTTTAAGTCGTAGCCAATATGGCGAAGGTAGCGGACTATTACGTCAAACCCAACAAATGTACGCGCATGACCTATGTGACAGTAATCATAAATGGTGATACCACACACATACATGTCGATTTTTCCTTCGACCATAGGTTTAAATTGTTCTTTTTGTCGCGTGAGTGTGTTGTATATTTGTACCATTTAGTTGGTGTCCTTCACTGTTATCAAGAAAATGTATGTTACCACTTGCAAAGCATGGGCTCTAGCGCTTTGTTAATCTTAGCTAACTAAGATAAAATAGCGCGACTATTTAAACCAGATATAGGAAACCTCATGGTTGTTCTACACACAAACTTTGGTGACATCACCATTAAAATGCACGAAGCGGAAGCACCAAACACAGTTAAAAACTTTTTAGAGTATGCAAATGCTGGTTTTTACAACGGTACAATTTTTCACCGTGTAATTGATGGCTTTATGGTTCAAGGCGGTGGTTTTGTTCCAGGTATGGAACAAAAAGACGTTAACGATCCTATTCAAAACGAAGCTAACAACGGCCTATCTAATAAAGTAGGTACTTTAGCAATGGCACGTACTCCTGATCCTCATTCAGCTACTGCACAGTTTTTTATTAACGTTAACAACAACGATTTCTTAAACCACAGCAGCGAAACATCTCAAGGCTGGGGTTACTGTGTGTTTGCTGAAGTAGTTGAAGGCATGGACATTGTAGAAAAAATTAAAGGTGTAGCGACAGGTAGCAACGGTTTTCACCAAGACGTGCCTCTTGAAGACGTGATCATCGAAAGCGTTACTGTTAGCTAATAGTACGTTTACCCACGTAATGTGGAGTATCAGCGGGTGTTTATGCAATATACATACGCCCGCTTTATTTATATCGAAAAGACATCCCTATGACTCGTAAGACATACTTTATTGCTGATTTACATTTAAGTGAAAACAGACCTGACATTAGCGCTGCTTTTTTTAAATTTTTAGAATCTAATATTCTAAATCAAGACGTTGATGCGCTTTATATTTTAGGTGACTTTTTTGAAGTATGGGTAGGTGATGACTATGTCACTGAACTTGCAAGCGATGTAGCTAAGCATTTAAAAACTGTGAGTAATGCAGGCACGCCAGTATATTTTATACATGGCAACCGCGACTTTATTATGCGAGAGCAATATGCAAACTTAGCTGGCATGACACTTTTAAGCGAACAAGCCGTGATTGATTTATACGGTACACCTACCGTTATTTTACATGGCGATGAAATGTGTACTCAAGATACTGAATATCAAAAATTCCGTAAAAAAAGTCGTGGTTGGTGGTGGCCAAAGCTTATGCTAGCTATGCCGCTTTGGTATAGAAAAAAAATAGCCCGCAACGCACGTGAAAAAAGCAAACTAAGCCAAGCCGACAAGCCAATAGAAATCTTAGATGTTGTAGACGAAGCCGTTCTAGAAAAGTTTAAAAAGCATGATGTGAGCAACATGATACACGGCCACACTCATCGTCCTAACGTTCATACATACCCGCTAAACAATAAAACGCTTACGCGCACAGTATTAGGAGACTGGTACACTCAAGGCTCATATTTGGTGGTTACACCACAATCACAAAAATTAATTAGTACACCTTTCGCATAATTTTATTTTCTGACTATCCTTAAATGTAAGGTATTTAAATAGTTAAGGATAATAAATGTTCCGTGTGCTGCTTTTTATAGTTTTAGCTTTCTATGCGAATACAGCTAAAAGCGAGCAAACTTGGCATATCGTGACCGAAAATTTCCCTCCCTACTTCTCCGAAGAGTTACCAAATAATGGCTGGTTATTTGAGATAACTAAACTCGCTTTAAAAAGTCAGAACATAAATACCGAAATAGAATTTACCTCTTGGAATCGCTCTCTTAATCTTTTAGAAAAACAAAAAAAAACAGCTATTCTTGGTGCTTTTTATTCAAAGCAAAGAGGCGAAATTTTTGTATATTCACGCCCACTAGCCGTTGCGCATTCAGGGCTTTTTAAACTTAAAAAAAGTACAATTAACTACGATGGCTCGCTTGAATCTTTACTACCTTATAATATTTGTAAAGAGGCCGGTGACCCTATAAGCGCTGATTTTTCACACGACCCCAGATTATCTCTGACCTCAACTGCTAACTTAGTTAATAGCTTATTTTTATTACAAAACGAACGAGTAGATTTGGTTGCGGGTACCAAAGAAGTAGGTGAGTATTGGATTAAGCACAGCCCTAAATTACTAAAAAACGAAGAACAAGTAATTGAATACCTACCACCACATTTAGCAATTCATAAGCTTCATTTAATTGTCTCTAAAAGTAGTCCTGACAATAACAAGCAGATTGCTCAATTTGAGGCAGGCCTTGAAGCCATTATAAAAAATGGTTCTATTGCTAAAGTATTAAAAAAGCATCACTTTAGTGATGAATACATTAAACACTATTTAAAAGCGTTTGCTAATAATTTTGAGAGCTAACTGGGGTGTTTATCTTTCTAGGTTGAATTATACCAATTTGCTTAATTAAGTGTTCTATTTTGAGACTGGAAAAACCTGTTGGTAGCTAGGCAAAAAATTACTATTTAGTCGTTCTCGGCAATTGCTCCTGCATTGCTCTACCTTCTGCATTCATGCAGTCGTAAATGAGAGCTTTTACCTTAGGTGGCGACACGCTTAGCCCCGCAAAATGATTAAGTATTATTGCGAATTAGTATTACAACTGCATGTTTGGCTTTTATACAAGACAGAACCTGTTCAGTGAGGTTACTGCCTATAAATTGGCAGTAACCTAGTATGAACGCTAACCATGCGCTGCCCATTAGGCCTAATCTAAATGCAATTTTAACTTTTAAATGTAATAAGCCCTAGTAGCAATAATAAGTAATTAGCTATTAGGTGTTGGCGCCCCACTATGAAACTTAAAATCATCATCTGGAGATTGGATTAGATCAGCTTCTATTTTTGCAAAAAAATCGACGCGCTCTGTAATATCAAAATCGGCAATTTCTTGAGCTAGTGTTAAATAATCTTGGTAATGACGCGCTTCAGATCGAAGTAATGAAATATAAAAATCGCCTAAGCGTTTATCTACATGCGGCGCAAGCTTTGCAAAACGCTCACACGAGCGTGCTTCAATGTAGGCACCTACAATTAATTTATCGACTAAAGCATTTGGCTCAAATGTTTTTACGTTGCGTAGCATACCTTTAGCGTATCGACATGGCGTAATACTTTGATACTCAACTCCATACTCATCCATTATTTCGAGCACTTGATAAAAATGATGCAGCTCTTCTTTAATAAGCATAACCATTTTATCTATCAAGTCTTGTCCGTAAGGAGAGTTCGATTTAGGAATAATAGACTTGGTGAGTTTATTTTTTGCAGCCAGGTCACGCCAATCACCTTCACGTTTATAAATAAGCGTTTCAAAAGGCTTAAGCCACTCAAGCAAAGCATCGCTACTTTCTTTATCTACAGCATATTTACGAATTAAAAACATCGCACTTTGCGCCGCCTTTAACTCACAAATTAAGTGATCAATTAATATCACCGATAAGTTTTCTTTTTTTACTGCCTCAATAACCCATTCATTGGGAGTTTCGCACAATAAAAAATTATTAATAGGTGCTAAAAGTTCGCTGTGTGGCACGTTGCTGCTCGTTACTTCAAAAAATAAAAATGCATTTTAACACGAAAAATAACGAAGAATAAAACTTGGTAAAACAAGCTACTTAAAATGTTAATAACGAGTTAACTTGACTTTGTTTATGAACTAAACCATAAATATAGATACTGTATAAAAAACAAACTAACTATAATCAATTAAAACCAACAGTAATACGTTCCTTTTATGGAGTACCGCTATGATACTGAATCACCTTTGGGGCATTTATGCCCACCCACTCGAAGAATGGCAAACAATAGATAACCGTCACGAAAGTTTAACTTATAGCTTATCGCATATACTGCTTATTGCTTTATTTCCCTCGATTATGGGGTATTACTCATCTGTATATTTAGGATGGAGTATAGGTACTGGTGCCCCCGTTTTTTTAACTCACGATAGTGCCCTACTCATTGCAGCTGCGATGTACATAGCATTAATTGGAGGTGTTTTTGCACTTGCCTATTTAGCACATTGGATGGCTATAACGTTTGGCGCTAAACCTACATTTACTCAAACATTGGAGCTTGCCGCTTATACGGCAACCCCTGTATTTATGTCGGCACTTGGCGCATTTTGGCCTGAACTTTGGTTTGTTGTGTGTATAGGAATACTGGCTTTGGCTTATTCTGTTTATTTACTGTATACCGGAGTGCCTATTTTGATGCACATACCTCAAGAACGGGGGTTTATTTACGCAAGCTCAGTGGTGACCTGTGGATTGATTCTGCTGGTAATAATTTTAGCAGTAACAGCAATGCTTTGGACAAATGGGATTGTAAGCCCGATGTTCACATAACCAAATCAATATGTGTTGTTTGATAGAAGTGTTCCCTTCTTTCCTTCGCAAAAAAGGAGCTATTTAGCTCCTTTTTTTATACCTGATGATTTTTAATCACAACTTAATCTGATTCATTTTCATCTTGATTATGAATTTCTAAATTAGCAGACATAGCGTTTTCGCGTGTGCTTTTTGCTGAGTCATTTCTTAATTTATCTATTCTGTTTAAGTAATCCTGATCTATATCGCCAGTGATGTATTGGCCATCGAAAACAGATGTTTCGAACTTTGTAATTTCAGGGTTTTCTTGGCTTACTGCGGCTATTAAATCGTTTAATGATTGGAAAATTAAACCGTCTGCGCTAATGCTCGTATTTATATCTTCAACTTCACGGCCGTGAGCAATAAGCTCAGCTGCCGATGGCATATCAATACCATACACATTTGGGAAGCGAATTTCAGGTGCTGCCGATGCAAAGTATACGTTTTTAGCGCCGGATTCACGTGCCATTTCAACTATTTGTGCTGATGTAGTACCACGTACAATTGAGTCATCAACTAATAGTACATTTTTACCTTTAAATTCTCGGTCAATAGCGTTTAGTTTTTGACGCACTGACTTTTTACGCATTTCTTGGCCTGGCATGATAAACGTACGACCAATATAACGGTTTTTTACAAAACCTTGGCGGTAAGGCAAATCAAGCACACGAGCAATTTCTAGAGCTACATCGCACGATGTTTCAGGGATTGGGATAACTACGTCAATGTCTTTATCAGCCCACTCACGAGCAATTTTTTCACCTAGTTTAGTGCCCATATTTACGCGTGTTGCGTAAACAGACATGCGGTCGATGGTAGAGTCAGGACGAGCAAAATAAACAAATTCAAAAATACACGGAGAGTATGATGCTTTTTCTGCACAGCTTAGCGAATGAAACTCACCCGACTCTGTAACATAAATAGCTTCACCAGGTGCTACGTCTCGAATAAATTCAAAGCCATCAGGCTTTAACGCTACGCTTTCTGAAGCGAACATATATTCAGTGCCTTTTTCGGTCTCACGCTTACCAAAGACTAATGGGCGAATGCCGTTCGGGTCACGAAAAGCAACAATACCGTGACCAATGATCATTGCAATTGTTGCATAACCACCGCTTACTTTATTGTTTACTTCGGTTACTGCTGTAAAAATATCTTCAGGGTCTAAATGTAACTTGTCTGATTTGCTTAATTCATGTGCCATGATGTTAAGCAAAATTTCTGAATCTGAAGTTGTATTTACGTGACGGCGAGCTTCTGAAAATAGCTGCTCTTTTAACGCTTCAGCATTTGTAAGGTTGCCATTGTGGGCAAGTGCAATACCAAATGGTGAGTTAACATAAAAAGGCTGCGCTTCAGATGAACTAGAAGAGCCTGCAGTTGGATAACGCACATGGCCAATACCAATTGTACCTTGTAGTCGCTTCATATGACGGGTGTGAAATGCATCTTTCACAAGACCATTCGCTTTGCGTAAGCTAAACGTATTGTTCTCTATGGTAATAATACCCGCGGCATCTTGGCCTCGGTGCTGCAAAACGGTTAAGCCATCATATATCGCCTGATTTACAGGAGACGTTCCGACTATTCCAACGATACCACACATGTAATTTATCCTCGCCGATTAACGGTTTACTGAATTTAAAAAGCTAGAGTTGTTTTCGAGGTACGAAAAAAACCATTCAACAACAAAGCCAAATTCTGGAATCAAAATAGAATTGCCCCACCAGTGCGTGCTAGGTGCACCAGTAAAAGCATCAAGAAAGAAGAGTAACGCGCTCACGACCAACACGCCTCGTAGAGCACCAAACACTATGCCAAAAACACGGTCGGTACCCGATAAACCAGTACGATGTACAAGCTCACCTAAAATATAGTTTAGTAAACCGCCTAACAGTAGCGTCGCAAAGAATAATATGGCTATGGCCGCCGCATTTCTTAAAAGGGGTTCAGAAATGGTTGTTAGGAAGGAAGCTAAATATTGGTAAAATAAACTAGAGATGATAAAGGCGCCAGCCCATACCGCTAATGACATTGCTTCTTTTACAAAGCCGCGTATTAAACCGATGATGGTAGACAGTGCAATGATGCCAAGAATGGCGTAATCAACCCAGATCATAAGAACCAATTAGTCGCTAATTTGGGGCGCATTCTATACCCAAACATCGTTTGTATGCAAGTTTAAACGGGAGATTACCATGTTGGTGTTAATACAAATAATTAACATATAAAAATACACATAATGTGCACTGAAGCATTAAAAAAAATAATTGTCTAAAAATTAAAAAAGGCTCATTAAATGAGCCTTTTTAAATATTATTTTGTCACTTCGTATTGAGTCACTTTACCATTTAGTTTGGTAAGCTTTTTCAGCTCAGGGAGCTGTTTTTGCAGCTCTGCTTTATTGAGCGATGGACCAACAAACACTTTTGTGAGTGTTCCATTTGGGGTTTTTATAGGTTTAGTAAATGTTTTAAAACCTTGAGCCTTTAATTTAGCCTGAAGCGCTTTAACATTAGCAACATGAGAAAAGCTACCTAATTGAATAACATAAGCCATGCTAGTAAGATTTTCATCACTTTTACGAGGTGCAATAGGCTTTGCTTTAACAGGCGCAACGTCTTTAACCTTTGGCTGCTCTTTTGGCTCTATGGTTGCTTCAAGAAGCTTTGGTTGCTCAGCATAATCGCTCTCTGTAACCACTGGCTGCTGCTTTAAAATATCGTCATCGGCGGTTATATCTTCTATTTCATCTTGCTTTAGCGGCTCTGAATCAGCTACTTTTTCGTCGATTGATTGTTGAAGATCAATTGTTTTGAACTCAGGGCTATCTGGAATAGCTTTGAAGCCTTCTTTATAGTGTACTTTTTCGCCATCTAGAATATTAGGGATAAACACAATTGCTGCGATCACCACTATACTCGTTCCGACTAAGCGATTAATAAAACCTGAGTTCACCGATATCCTCTCTATTTTTTAAAGTAATTAATAGCGCCAGCGACTGTAAAAAACGAACCAAAAACAATCAAAACAGTGTCGTTTTTTTGTTGTGGTAAAATTTCATCTAGGGCTTCTGCAACGCTACTATAACTGTGTATATTATTAGCCTGAGAGATACTTTGAAGTGCGTTATTTAAGTTTTCTGCGCTATCTCCGCGCGGACCACCTAAACTCGCTACCGACCACTGACTTACTAAGTGGCTTACTTCTTTAAGTACACCTGCTTTATCTTTATCAGCAAGCATAGCGGCTAATGCATGAATTTTAAAGCCTTTATCTACGTAGCTTGATAACTTATTAGCTAAATAACGAGCAGATTCCGGGTTATGAGCCACATCAGTAAAAACCAAAGGCACTTCACTTAGTTGTTGAAAACGACCTTCAACGGCTAAGCTAGCTAAGCACTGCTTAATTACTTGCTCTGTAGGTAATAGGTTTAGCACACTTAACGTTGTTAAAGCTGTTGCAGCATTCTGACTTGGAATTGCGGGTTTATCTAGTTCTAAATCAAGCTCTTTATACTGCCAGGTAAAACTGTGCGCATTTTCTTTAAAAATAAAGTCACTGCCCGATAAAACCATATTGGCATTAATTTCATCGCCGTAATCGGTCATGGTGTGAGGTATATTTAAATCACCTATAATTGCGGGAGTGTTTTCACGAAAGATACCTGCTTTATCGTAAGCGACTAGCTCTCGGGTGTCGCCTAGGTATTCTTTATGATCTAAATCTATTGTAGTGATCACGCTGGCAAATGGTGTCACTATATTTGTTGCGTCATAACGCCCACCTAACCCCACTTCTAACAACACATAATCAACTTGGCAGCGTTTAAAAATAGCAAGAGCGCCTAAGGTGCCATATTCAAAATAAGTAAGCTGTGTGTCTTTACGCCCTTGTTCTAACAAATGAAATGCATCTACATGATATTGATCATCAAGTTCTTGAGCATTTATGCGGACTCGTTCGTTATAGCGTATTAAGTGAGGTGAGGCGTATGTGCCAACAGAAAAGCCTTGAGCAAGTAATAAAGACTCTAAACAACGCGCTGTTGTGCCCTTGCCATTTGTGCCTGCAATTAAAATAATTTTGCTAGGGGAGTTTAAAAGACCAATGTTATTGGCAACACTGGCAACGCGTTCAAGGCCCATTTCTATGTTGGCCGGATGAACACTTTCTAAATAACAAAGCCAATCATCAAGGCTTGATGATTGGCTAGGGATTGTTTTTGTCATAGCGTGTAATCAGTAAAGCTGAAATTTACGCTACTCTATGCTCTTGTTCAGTAGAAGGCAAGTTCATAAATTTAGCTAAAATACGCGCTAAGGTATCGCGCATTTCACGGCGGTCGATAATCATATCAATTGCACCGTGTTCTAGTAAAAATTCACTACGCTGGAAACCCTCTGGTAGCGTTTCACGAACAGTTTGCTCAATAACACGAGGGCCCGCAAAACCAATTAAAGCCTTTGGCTCTGCAACGTTAATGTCGCCTAGCATTGCTAAAGATGCTGATACGCCGCCCATAGTTGGGTCAGTCATTACAGAAATAAACGGTAAACCTTTTTCGCTCATTTTAGCAAGAGCGGCACTTGTTTTAGCCATTTGCATAAGCGACATTAGCGCTTCTTGCATACGTGCTCCACCTGAGGCCGAAAAACAAATGAGCGGCATGTTATGCTCTAAACATTCATCTACAGCGTCTACAAAGCGTGCACCTACCACAGATGCCATAGAGCCACCCATGAACGAAAATTCAAAGGCTACAGCTGCTATAGGTACGCCTTTTAAGCGCCCTTTCATGGCAACTAGTGCGTCTTTTTCACCACTTGCTTTTTGAGCTGCGCTAATACGGTCTGAGTACTTTTTAGAATCTTTAAACTTAAGTATATCTTTAGGCTCATGTTGTGTACCAAGCTCAACACGATCAGCTTCATCTAAAAAGCTTTCAAGGCGCTTACGGCCACTTACACGCATGTGATGAGCACATTTAGGACATACATTTAATGACTTTTCTAACTCAGCTTTATATAAAATTGAGTCACATGATGTACATTTAGCCCAAACACCTTCTGGGATTTCTTTACGACCTGATGATTTTGTCGTTTTTGGTAAGATTTTTTCTAGCCAACTCATTTGCAACTCTCTTAATGCTGTTCTGTGTCGCGAGCCTGCAAGTAATAACTCACAGACAAATTTTTTCAATTAAAACATGAATTACACTAACACGGTATAAAAAACTGGTCTTAGTAGTTGCTGCTACTTAGTAGATAGCTAAAAGCAGATGCTGATTAAATATCAACATCAGGCAAAAATAAAGGCCCTAATGGCGTTTTAGGTACATTAAATTGTTCAGGGTAGTCAACATCAACTAAATATAAACCTGCGGCTTTTGCAGTGGCGCTGGCTTTTGCTCGCTCTTTAATATCTAAAAGCTCTTTTAGCCATACAGGCTCATGCTTGTGCAAACCAATATCCATAAGGCAACCAGTAATATTACGCACCATATGATGTAAAAAAGCATTCGCTTTTATATCTATAATAACGTAATCACCTTGACGCTGTACCGATAAGTGATGAATTGTACGTGTTGCCGTATTTGCTTGGCAATGCAACGCTCTAAAAGAGGTAAAGTCGTGCTCACCTATTAAATACTGGCAAGCTTGCTGCATTTTAGTTTCATCTAAATGATGATGAAAGTGTGTAACACCTTCGTTTAATACAGCTCCACGAAACGGATAATTATAAATAACATAACGATAACGACGAGCGGTTGCACTAAAGCGAGCATGAAAGTCATCAGAAACTGGCTGAGCAAAGCGAATAGCGATATCTTTGGGCATTAACGTATTCATGCCTAAAGTAAATGCAACCATATCGCGCTGAGCATCAGTATCAAAATGTATTACTTGGCCTGTTCCATGAACGCCAGCATCAGTGCGTCCCGCACAGGTAACTTCTACAGGATGATTACAAATACGCGACAACGCCTTTTCAACTTCTTGTTGTACACTATTCACATGTGATTGACGTTGCCAACCACTGTAACGTGCGCCATTGTATTCAACTCCAAGTGCTACTCGCATAATTACTGCTTTACCTACTGTACTAATGAACGGGGCATTTTATGCTATCTCGCGATGCAATAAAAGCCAGTGTGCTGTGATCCAATGAATACCTACAAAAAAACCGCAATAAATTCCTTATTGCGGTTTTTATAATGCCTAAAAAACTACTTTAGTTTTGCTTTTAAACTAAGTGCTTCTTCTTGAACATCCTCAGGGCCTTTGTCGATAACCTCGTCAATCACATTTAATGCAGAGTCAAAGTCGTCGATTTCAATGTATGCACGAGCAAGGTCTAGCTTGGCAGAATACCCACCGCTTTCAGCATCTACATCAGTTGGGTTATCACCTGCTAATAATGCGTCAAACTCGCTCAAACCTACATCCATATTTACATCGTTATATGGTTCGTGTTCAAGTTCAGCATCGTCACTTTGCTCAAGCAACGAATCTATATCAACGAAGGCATCCTCTACTGACGTATCTACTTCATTAATTTGCGCATTTTGAGGCTTATCCACGCCTGAATTTTCGCCTAAGTCTTCGCTTAATAAGCTATCAAAATCGACATCAAAATCACTGCTATCATCAACATTTAGTTCTTCTGGCTGTGCTAATTCATTTAGTAATGAATCAAAGTCAGTTTGTGTTAAATCAGCCATAAACTCTTCATCGAGTTCATCATCTGAAATAACATTGTTTTGATCAGTAGTATTCGTTTGCGTTAGTTGCGCTTCTCGCTCCGCGTTTGTTTGCGGTGTCAACTCATCAGTAAAGGCTTGTTCGAGTAAACTATCCTCTGTCGTCTGCGTTAGAACATCATCTAATTTTTCTGGTTCAGCAGGCAGCTCGTCTATGGTTTCTGGGCTATCAGGTTCAGCTAAAACTTCGTTATCAAGCTCTAGCTCATTTAAAGCCTCTAAATCGTCCTCAAAATCAGAGAAATCATTTTCAATTAATAGTTCATCATCAAAGTCATCATCCAAAGAATTTAAATCAACATCTTGAGAAAGCGCATTTGCTAAATCTTGCTCAGTTTGGCTAGCCGACAGTGGTGTATGTTCAGTTGTGTCAGCGTCTTCTAGCAGTTCAGAGTTATTTAATTCCTCATGTTCTAAAGATGACTGAGTATCTGCTTGTTCAGGTAACTCTATATCTTCAAGCTCTTCAAGTAAGCTATCAATATTTTCATTTTCTAACTCGCTTGGGTTTAATTCATCATTTAATAAATCTGCCTGCTCTTTAGCATCAACATCCAACGCTTGCTCATTGTCAGAGGTTAATTCAGTAAAGTCATTATCAATTAAAAGTTCATCATCAAAATCATCTTCTAGGCTATCTAGGTCAACGTCACCAATTAGTGAACTAGCTAAGTCTTGTTCAGCCTGACTTGGCGACATGCCTTTAGCATCGCCGTCCAAAGAATCTCCTTGTAGCTCCTCAGGAACAAACGAAGGTTCATCTTCGATAGGTTGTGAATCATCCAATTCTAGTTCAGGGTATTCATCAAGCTCTTCACTAGGAGTTACTAATTCATCTTCCTGGCTTTCATCATCTTGCGTCAGATCAGCTTCATCAGCCGCGAGTGGATCGTCACCTAGGTCGACTTCAATCTCCTCCATGTCATCATCAAGCTCGTCTAAAGACCAACCCGGCGTTTCTACGTAATCATCATCTGTTGCTTGTTGTAACTCATTTAAAAGTTCATCTACGCTTTTTAGTGTGTCGTCAGTGTATTCTTCAAGCGAATCTTCTGGGTCTAAAAGCGATTGTGATGTATCAGTAAAATCATCCGCAGATTCAGACTCTTTTTCAAGCTCTGGCTCTGGATCTTCTATAGGTTCCGGCTCCGCTTCAAGCTCTTGATTTTCTTCAATTTCTGGCTCTTCTTCAAGCGCAGGCTCTTCTACAAGTTCTTGCTCTTTTTCAAGCTCTGGCTCTGGCTCTAGTTCTTCTATAGGTTCCGGTTCTGCTTCAAGCTCTGGTTCTGCTTCAAGCTCTGGATCTTCTTCAAGCACAGGCTCTTCTACAAGTTCTTGCTCTTTTTCAAGCACTGGCTCTTCTTCAAGTGCCGGTTCTTCTTCAAGCTCTGGTTCTTCTTCAAGCTCTGGTTCTTCTAAAAGCTCTGGTTCTTCTAAAAGCTCTGGCTCTTCTACAAGCTCTGGCTCTTCTTCAAGCTCAGGCTCTTCTTCAAGTTCAGGCTCTTCTTCAAGCTCTGGTTCTTCTTCAAGCTCTGGTTCTTCTAAAAGCTCTGGCTCTTCCTCAAGCACTGGCTCTTCTTCAAGCTCTGGTTCTTCTAAAAGCTCTGGTTCTTCTAAAAGCTCTGGCTCTTCTTCAAGTTCTGGCTCCTCTGTAAGCCCCTGCTCTTCGTTTAATGTAGTAGCTAAAGATTCGATATCATAAATACCTAACTCTTCTTGGGCATCAGCTAAATCTTCTACCGAATCCGCTAACGCACTATCAATTTCAGAATCTCTTGAACCTTGTTCATCTAATTGATCATTTATGAGGCTGTCTATATCGTCTAAATCAAAATCATCACTTGTGTCTAATGACTCACCTTCTTCTAGCAGCTCATTCTCTTCAAGTAAATTACCACCTAATAAACCTTCATCAGTACTTGTAGGCTCGTTTACTTCATCAATTAAACTATCGATATCGTCTAAATCAAAATCATCACTTGTGTCTAGTGACTCATCTTCTTCAAGTAACTCATTCTCTTCAAGTAAATCGCCGCCTAATGAATCTCCATCAGTATCTGTGGACTCATTAGCTTCATCAATTAAACTATCTATGTCGTCTAAATCAAAATCATCACTTGTGTCTAGTAGCTCGTCTTCTTCAAGTAAATCGCTGTCTAATGAATCTTCATCAGTACTCGTAGTCTCATTTGCTTCATCAATTAAGCTATCTATGTCATCTAAATCAAAGTCGTCACTTGCTTGAGGTTCATCAAGAGCATTGTTCTCGCTATCTAGCTCATTCGATGTTTGATCAAGTAAGTCATCAATATCAAAATCATCTTCACCAGCTAGCTCTTCACTCAATGCCGCCATTTCATCGTGAGTCTCTAAGCTATCATCTTCTGCCGTGTCACCTTTTTGCTCAGCATCAAATTCAGGCAGGCTATCATCTTCATCAAATAAACTATCTAGATCATCATTTGATAAAATCTCGTCATTATTTACAGGTTCATCAGTTAAATCTAAGTCAATATCTTCTAGGCTGTCGTCTGAAGTTTGATCAAAGCCTTGCTGCATAAAAATATCTAGATCATCGTCATCAGTATTTTCATCATCAAAAACAATATCATCACTTAACAAGCTTTCTAGTTCATCCTGATCTAGTAAGTTTTCTCCTTCAGAAAAATCATCTAAACTATCATCATCTAAATCATCGTCTGGCAGCATGTCATTGTCGAGATTATCATCAAGCTGCACACTTAAGTCATCTAATGGGTCTGGTACTATAGGGTCATCATTTAAGCCTGTTACAATGTCTTCGTCGTCAGTATAAGTAGGCGTTTGTGGTAAAAAGTCGTCATCGTTTTGAGTTTCTTCTTTGCCGTCAGCACGTTTTCGTAAAAACATCACCATAGCAAAAATGATCAGTAACCCAGGAATAAACATTAATAAGCCAAGCACTATTGGGTTTGAAAATAACGAATTAAAATCAAATGACTCTTCTGGTTTTATTACTTTTTCTTTTTGTTGTGCAATAATCTCATTTTGTTTAACAATAAGTTCTTTTAATTGCTTTTGGATTTCGCTGTCTTGCCCTAATTGTAACCGGACATTTTCGAGCTCTTTTGAAATTCCTGATAATTGCTTTTTGAGCTGGTTATTTTCAACTAAAATCTCTTCAACGTTGCTTACAGAGTTTTTAAATTGCTCCTGTAAAGCCACTAATTTAGTGCTTTGCTCAGTTTTTATTTCGTTTAATTCTTTTTGAATCTCTTTTTTAGCATCATCTACGTCTATTTTACGTGCTTGTGTAACTTTTGTTTGTGCTGACGTGATTTCGCTTTGCGTGAGCGTGCCATTCTTTTTCTTTTCCCATAAACCATCATCTTGCTCAGAACGTTGTTTGGCTAGTTGTGGGTCGACACTTCTGATTTCAGTTAAAGTAGGTATTTTTAAAAAAGCACCACTTTGCATGTGGTTAAGATTTTGTTCTAAAAAGGAGTTTGGGTTTTTGTTATACAAGGCTTGCATAACTTGATAAATACTAACTGAGTTATCAGGGCGTACTTTCGCGGCAATACGCCACAGAGTATCGGTTGGTTTTATTGGCCCAATTGATCGCCCTTGCGCACCATAGTCAGCGCCCTTTGGCCCCTTTAATTGGGTACTGTCTTGAGAGTAAAGCGGAGTTACTACCAATGCAGACGCTAATATAATAAGTGAAGCTAAACCGCGCATGCTGATCCTTTAATATATAATGCTACGTAATTATCTACCTTTGTAACTACGTAAACACTGATTATTCTTGCCGTTACCAACCAAATGGTTGATTCTAATTTATTATTACAATCTATTTTTATTGCAAGCTCTATTCCAGTTACAAACTATAAACCAGTTGCGGCCTAATATCCATTGCAACGCTTTGAAAATAAATACCTTAAAACTTTTTTCGTAATTCTATTTTAATCAGAAAGATCAAGGTGTTTAGTTTATTAACAAACTAAAGCGGCAATATTTTGACATCCTAAAAACAAAAGCGGCAAACTATAAAAGTTTGCCGCTTATATTAAACTCTTTATTAATTACTAATTTTATAGATAATTTGCAATTAACTCTTCTGCAATCTGAACGCTATTAGTTGCAGCGCCCTTTCGAGTGTTATCACTTACAACCCACATATTTAAACCATGGGGATGTGAAATATCGGCGCGTAATCGCCCAATATAAACTGTATCGTTGCCGCTTGCATCAGATACTGCAGTTGGGTAATCACCTTCATCATCAATTAGCTCAACACCAGGTGCATCGTTTAATAATTGCTTTACGTGCTCAAAATCGTAAGGCATGCGTGTTTCTATGTTAATAGACTCAGAATGACCAAAAAATACAGGTACTCGCACACATGTAGGATTAACTGCAATAGTCGTATCACCTAAAATTTTATGTGTTTCGTTAACCATTTTCATTTCTTCGCGGGTATAGCCGTTATCTTCAAAACTATCTATTTGTGGAATTACGTTAAATGCTATTTGTTTTGGAAATATTTCGTTTTCCATAGGGCGAGCATTCATTAAATTGGCTGTTTGTTTGGCAAGTTCATCTACAGCTTCTTTACCTGCACCCGACACAGCTTGGTATGTCGATACATTTACTCGGTCAATTCCATAAGCATCGTATATCGGTTTAAGTGCCAGCATCATTTGGATGGTTGAGCAGTTAGGATTCGCTATAATATTTTTATTTCTAAAGTCAGCTAAGCTTGAAGCATTAACCTCAGGCACTATAAGTGGTACTTCAAAGTCATTTCTAAAGTGTGATGTGTTGTCGATAACTACACATCCAGCCTCTGCTGCAATAGGTGCATATTTTTCTGATACACTGCCGCCGGCTGAAAATAAACCAATATGTGCTTGGCTAAAGTCAAAGCCTTCAACGTCTAGTACTTCTATGGTTTCACCACGAAACTTTATGTCTTCACCAGCACTTCGACTACTAGCAAGTAAAAAAAGTTGATCCACTGGAAACTTACGATCTTCAAGTGTTTCTATGATCTGACGGCCTACTAAACCAGTAGCACCAAGTACGGCAACGTTATATTTTTGCGACATATTTTTTCCTCTATTAGCGGTGTTAAAATAACACCACAGATTAAATTAGTTTGCTGTTGTAAAGCCTAGCTGATTCAACTTTGCCATTAGATCTGGTGCTGCTTGCACTTCTAACGTACTGAACTCGCGCCTTACTGGATAGTTTTTGCGTAGGCTATCAAACCCATCTTTAGCTAAGTGACGAAGTAAAATGCCGTCATCGCGGCGAACATCGTAAATTAAGTGTACTAAACGTGCTATGTCTTCGTCTTCAAAGCTCGGTTGTAAAGTTGCTTGAGTAATTACAGGCTCAGGTAGAAAATCATTGAGTGATTTAACGCCCTTAACATTTTTTAGTTCGCATAATGCTTGATATAACATTTGCGTACCTCGGGCTTTCCCTTCAAGAGTGTGCCCCGCAATATGCACACTGGCATAGCGAACATGATCAAGCAACGGTGTTAATATGTCTGGTTCGTTTTCCCATACATCTAACACTAAATCTAGGTCTGCACCTTGCTCCATTACTTTTAGTAATGCTCGATTATCAATAACTTCACCTCTACAAGCATTAATTAAAATTAACCCAGGTTTAAGTGCTTTTAAACGTGTTTGATCGATCAAATGAAGCGTTTTATGTTTACCAGTTTTGATTAGCGGAACATGTAAAGTAACAACATCGCTTTTAGCCAATAACTCATCAAGTCCTATGTGCTCTTTTAATAAGCCTTGCTCATGTTTTATTGGATCACATAGTAAAACATTAACGTTTAGCGCTTTTAGTTTATCAGCTAGACAGCTGCCTATATTACCAACGCCTACAATACCTATTGTTTTACCGCTAAGTGGCTGTGCATTTTCTTGACTTAAAGCATATAAACTACTGATTACATATTCAGCAACAGCGATAGCATTGCAACCTGGGGCACTACTAAATGCAATGTTTTTATCGCTTAGTAAATGAGTGTCTATATGATCTACGCCAATGGTTGCTGTACCAACAAAACTCAGCTTATTAGCACACGCTAAAAGCGCAGTATCTACTTTTGTAACAGAACGAGTGAGTAGTACATCTACATCAATTAATTGTTCTGGTGTTAATTTGCGGCCATCAAAGCGTTCAACCTCACCAAAGTCTGCAAAGTACTGTTCAACTAAAGGCATATTTTGATCGGCAAGAATTTTCATCTGAGGACTCGTTTGCAATTAAGAGGCGCTATTGTAACGAACAATTTAGCCTATACACAAACTAAAAAGGCCGAATCAAAGCTGATTCGGCCTATATTACAAAATAAAATAGTCGTGTTCGTAAGTTATATACTTTTTAAAAATATTTTGGCTTATAACTCAAAATCTTTTTTGAATTTTAAGCCAAACTCACTACGGTCGTTACTGCGCATAACACCAACAAAACCAGATTGTTGTAAGCGACCTACATCGTAAACTTCGTTCAATACGTTTTCACCGTATATCGTAACTTCCATGTCGCCGTAAGGGTTCGTGTAAGATACATTAAAACCAACTAACTCACGTGAGTCTATAGTTTCACTTTCGTTGTAAACCGACTGTCCTTGCATATCGCTACGATATGAATAGTTAGCGTTAAACGCAACTGTTGCACCGCTGTCTAAATCCATAAAGTAAGAAGGTGCAATCATGACAGTCCAACGAGGTGTAAGTGCTGGTGAGTCACCTTTACCAATCCCTTGAACGCCTGCATCGACCTCTGTAATTTCAGAGTCTAAGTAACCAACAGCACTGCGAATGGTAAAATCGTCTGATATTGCAACCGTTGTTTCAAGCTCAATACCTTGTGCTTTAGACTGGCCTGCATTTTCTACAATTGTTACGAAGCCACCACCTGCTGTAGGATCTGAAAATGGCAGTGCTAAGTCGGTGTAGTCAGTTACAAATACCGCTAGCATCATAGATACATTTTCATGTACTTGGCCTTTTAAGCCCATCTCGTAGTTAACCGCTTTAGTTTCATCAAATGATACAAACTGATCTGGTCCACCAAATGGGCGAGGAGGGAAACCACCTGTCTGATATCCTTTTTGTATTTGACCATACACATTCATGTTATTACTGATTTGGTAAGATGCATTAACATCCCACGTTACAGCGTCAAATTCAGCACTTACATATTTACGCTCTGCAAATGTTGGGAAGATAGCGTCTGCATCTTTTTCATCTTTTGAGTAGCGAAGGCCGCCACCAATACTTAAATCATCAGTCAAATCGTAACTAGTATTAAAATAAACTGCGTATGAATTAGTTTCTTGGTTAATTTCAAAGTCGCCATAGCCACCAAACGAAGGAGTTACACCATCGTTTAATAATCCATTAGGCGTATTGAACGGGCTAAATACAAATGGTCCTGAACGCGTAAATCCATCTTCATTAAAGAAATAAAGGCCTGATACAAAATCCATATTATCGTAAGTAGCATTGAGTTGAATTTCAAACGAGTATTGGTCAGCTCCGCCCTCTTCTGGAAACTCAGATAAATTAAGTGGTGAGGCATCATCATCTAGACCGCCTTCATATTCAGAAGTACGGTAGCTTGAAATAAACTTAGCTGTATATGTGTCATTAATTGCCCAATCAGCAGTAAATGACGACCCCCAACCTGAATAAGATGTAGACTCAATACCAGCAACAGTAGTACCCAAATCATCAGGGTCTGACGGGATCATGTCTTGTGTAAGTAGTGGAAAGTCACCATTGAATACATCGTTTGCATCTAGCGGCTCAGTTAATTCTATCGTGTAAGGCGATTGACCCGACTCGTTATCAACACCATCGAGAGAGAAAGTAAATGCTAAATCGCTATTCGCTTGCCACTTAAGGGCAACACGACCACTAAATTCTTCTTCCTCACCAATTTCTTTCTCGGGATTTGCTAAATTAACAGCTTCACCAACACCATCACGTGTTTTGTATGATGCACTAGCTGACATGCTTAGTTCATCGTTTAGTGAGTTATTAAAATAAACATCGCCGGCAATACGCCCGCGGCTACCAATTTTTGCCGAAGTAGTAACAATACCTTCGTCACCCGGTTGCTTAGTAATTACATTTACCGCGCCACCTAATGTGTTACGACCATATAGCGTACCTTGTGGGCCACGTAGAACCTCAACACGCTCAACATTAGGAAGTGATAAGTTTGAGCCCATTTGACGACCTAAATAAACGCCATCTAAATAAACGCCTACACCTGGATCAGTAGTGATAATATGATCCTGCAGACCAATACCACGAATAAATACAGACGCATGTGCTGCATTACCAACGCCATAGCGGGTGATATTTAAGTTTGGAACATATTTACCAATATCTTCAAGGTTACTCATATTGGCTTTATCAATAAGGTTCGCCCCAATTGATGTGATAGCGGTTGGAGATTCAAATAAGCTCTCTGTACGTTTACGAGCTGTAACTTCGATTTTTTCAAACGCGTCTTGTTTTGCTGTTGTTTTAGCTTCTTCAGCATTTACTGAGGTAGATAGTGCAGCAACAATTGCTAGGCTTAACTGTGAGAGTGTGCGTAGTTTCAAAATATTCTCCAAAGGATACCGTGTAATTTGTTATGCATTTATATTAAGAAAATATAAATTTTAGGCATAAAAAAAGATGCGTGATAGCACCTTTCCTCTGGAGGGACATTATATGACAATATTGTGAACAAATGTATGTTTTTTTAAATTAATTGAAAATATTATAAAGTTTTAGCAAATACTATTCGCTTAAAATAAATTATCTTTAGCTGAGACAGATATTAAAAAATTAAATAAAACAAATAACCTCTTGTAAATAAAAAGAATCCCTATCATTTAATTTTAAAATCGCTTATAAAACAACCTATTATAAATGTACTAATATGTATAAAAAAAATACAAAAAGGCACAGGCTCATCATTGAAATTAACTAACAATAAGAATATAGTACTAAAATGCAGTCTATGGATAGAAAATTATGAATATTGCAAATACAACAGATAAACATATTCAATGTTTTAAAAACCCAAATTATACTTCCCTTTTTTGTGTTGCCGCTCACTACAATGTTCTACTTGTTAATTATCAAGCCTTAAATGTCATAACTAATTACGAGCTGATTAATCAATTTATGCAGCAAAATGGCCATCAAGGGTTAGCGATTTTTGACGTCCCTAAAGACGGTGATGTATTAGCATTAAAGGAATGGCCTAATTTAAAAGGTTTATTTTATGAAGGCACCGAAGAAGAGCTTTTTACTCAAGGACTAGAAGCGATTGAACAAGGTAAATTATGGTTTCCTCGTGCCGTCACTGATGGGTGGATGAGACAAATGCTTGCCAGTGAACAACAAACTACACTGCAATCAAATAACTTAACATGTAAAGAAATTAAAGTTCTAAATTTACTTTTCTCTGGTTTGCATTCAAGTGCCATTGCAGACACTTTATTTATAAGTGAAGCTACCGTTCGTGTGCATTTACATAAAGTTTACCAAAAAATTGCCGTTAAAAATAAACAGCAAGCATTACTTTGGTGTCAAAAAAACTTAAATAAAATTAATAATTAAAATGTAATTGGGCCAATTTGCTCATAGCCTTGATAGTTACCTAAAATGTTTGTTTTAGCCTCTCTATCAAATAATGTATAGATAAATTTTAGTTTTATAGTTCCCGTTATTATAAGAAAGCCTTAATAATTAGGTTTAAAATTTATTCTAATAAAATCATACTGTTCCGTTCTTTGCCGCCACTTACAACACTCATGTTAAAAACCTACGATCGTCGCAACTAAATTTATTTTTACTAACTTGCTAAATTTATTAGATAAAAAACATTATCACTTCTATAATCCTCATGAAATCAACATCTAAATAACAAATAGGAAATACATATGAAAAAGCTATCTGTAGCAGTAGCTGTATGTGCTGTACTTGCAACAAGTTATGCAAGCGCTGAGGTACGTATTAATGGTTTTGCATCTATTGTCGGTGGTAAAAGTTTAGACAGTGATCAGACCTTATACGGATATGATGACGATATCTCATTTAAAAATGAGAGTAAGTTTGCTTTACAACTATCTGCTGATCTTCAAGAAAAGCTAACCGCTACGGCTCAAATTATTGCGCGTGGAGAGGATGACTTTGACGCAACATTCGAATGGGCATATGTTACTTATGAATACAGCGATGAACTGCAATTTAGCGCTGGTAAAATGCGCGTCCCTTTTTATAAATACTCAGACTTCTTAGACGTTGGCTATGCTTACCGCTGGGTACGTCCACCAAGATCAGTCTATGGTATCCCATTCTCGACTTATGAAGGATTAAGTGTCGTTTATAACAATCAATTAGGAGATTGGGACTCTACTTTACAAGGCTTTTATGGCGCCTTTGATGGCGATATAGATGTATTTGGAGATAGCTTACCTGCTGAATTAAATAATTTAGGTGGTATAAACTGGAGCTTATCATACGACTGGTTCAGTGCGCGAGCTGCATATATTATGGCCGACACTAGCATTTCATCTGATGACAGCGACTTAATTGGACTTATTGATGTACTCAATACGAGCGGTTTAACTAGCACAGCAAATGATCTTATCACTGACGAAGACGAAACAACCTTTTTTGGAATTGGCTTCTCTGTTGATTATGAAAACTTCTTATTTGATGCTGAATATACTCAATTTGAAGTCGAGGGAAGTATTTTGGCTGAACAATCACAATACTATGCCTCTGCAGGCTACCGTATAGATGATGTTATCGTTCACCTCACCTATGAAAAAAATGATGATGAACATGATTCATCACGTTTTAATACACTTGAATCAATTCCATTATTAAATACGACTGTGAACTTTGCCCTTGATAGCATGCGTGCAGAGAGCAACGTAGTCACTATTGGAGCGCGCTACGACTTCCACCCTTCAGCTGCATTTAAAATTGACTTTAGCCGATTTGATGATGACGTCACTAACACTGAAACGGATATAGTAGCCGTTGGTGTTGACTTAGTATTTTAATTGGAGCGGAATATGAAAAAATTAATTCTAGTTAGTGCACTTTCGGTATGTTCTTTCGGCGCTTTCGCTGAAGTTGCAGTGATAGTAAACCCTAGTAATGCAAATGCACTAGATACAGACACTATAAAGAAGATTTACTTAGGAAAAACTAAGTCTTTTGATAACGGTAATAAGGTTAATCCATCAACTCAAAACGGTACAGCTATTGCTGATGAATTCAATTCTAAAGTGGTTGGAAAATCGAGTAGCCAATTAAACGCCTACTGGTCAAAACTTGTTTTTACAGGTAAGGGCACACCGCCTGAAAAGTTGGATACAGATCAAGCTGTTATAGACTTTGTAGCCGCTAATGCAGACTCTATCGGTTATATTGATAGTAGCAAAGCTACAGATAAGGTTAAAGTGGTAGCTACTTTTTAAATGCTACTAATATGTTATAAAAAACCACCAATTAGGTGGTTTTTTTATAATTACGCTTTACTTATTCTATTTTAAATTTAGCAGTAGCATCTAGCAGGTTATCTGAAAGATAATGAAGGTTTTTAGCTACATCCCTAACAGCGGTCAGCGAGTCCATTGTATCTTCAAATGATACATGCATATTTGTAACATTTTCTACAACCATAGCAGCAACTGACGTTTGTTCTTCGGTGGCAGCAGCAATTTGTGAATTCATTCCATTGATTTCTAACATTTGCTCAGCGATTTTCTCTATAGAAATACCTGTTTTCTCAGCTGCAGTTGCATTATCGGTAGCCATATCTCTTGCAGTTGTCATTGCAGTAACTGATTCGTTAGCCGCTTCAGTTAAAGTAGTCAACAGCTCTCGGATCTCATTTGTTGAATGAGCAGTACGCGATGCAAGCTCTCTAACTTCATCAGCAACAACTGCAAAGCCTCGGCCATGCTCACCAGCACGAGCAGCCTCAATAGCAGCATTAAGTGCAAGTAAATTTGTTTGCTCGGCTATTGATGTAATAACATTTAATATTTGCGACACATTTTTTGTATCGTCTGCTAATTTATTAATAGTTGTAGCAGCGTGATTAATCTCATCACTCAACGTGCGAGAAGCGGTTACTGATGTTTGCACTTGAGTTCGACTCTGCTCCACTTCTTTCTCTGCCGTTTGCGCGGCATGAGAAGCACTTGCAGCTGATTGAGAAATATCTCCAACACTTTGCTTCATCTCTTCCATCGATTGCTTCACAATTTCAGCATCTGTGGTTTGCTTAGTCGTTGCACGCTCCGCTTGTTCCATCCCCTGCACTAAACGAGTAGAATTTTCCATTAATGGTTCGCAAACAGCTATTATTTCTAGTACCGTTTTTTTCAATATACCGATAAAAGAGTTAAAGTTTATAGATACTTGGCCTATTTCATCTTCAGAGTTAACTGTCAACTTAGTGCTTAGAGAGCCTTTACCGCTTGCTAACAGGCTTAAATTATTTGCCGCATCACTCGCTGAAGAAGCAATTCGTTTCGCTATCCAAATAGCCATAAAGAGCAGTAACATAAGCGATACAATAGAAACAACTAACATTAATGTAAGCGCGTAATCAGAGCGGTCCTTTGTGCTTGCAACAAGTTCAAAAAAGCGATCATCTGCTTTTACTTGTGCTGCCTTAAACTTTTCAAGGACATCATTGTAAAGCGCTGTTTTTCTCTGTGCTTGTTGCTGAATTTTACTAAAATCGGCTGTCCCATTTACCATACCATTTGCAATGGTCGCCGATATTTTTTCATAATTTGCGAGTTGCTCTTTAGTATCACTATGAATATAAGACGCATTTATTTTTTCTATCGCGATAATATTTAATTCAAGTTGGTTATATGTATCGGATGCTTTTTCCACTAAATCCTGCTCACCAAATGTTACCGCTTGAGTATAAAGTTCGTCTAGCTTCTCTAAAATGCCAACGTTAGCTGATGTCAACTTAACAACTTGGTAGGATGATTTTTCCATTTCATCAAGTGCAATTCTATTATCATTCATAGCAAAATAGTTGATCAAAACAATCACTAAAAATGCAACGACAGCAATACTCGTAATCGCATGTATTTTTTTACTTATGCTGAGATTTTGAAAAGAGAAGCCTGAAGCCATTGTGAATACCTTATTTTATTGTCTAGATCTATTATCGGCTTATTACTCATAAGTGTTAACTAAATTTGTAATATTTCTAGTTTTTTTTACAAATAATTCAAAAATTTAAATAACTAATTGCTCCATAAAAAACAGCAGTTCAAATAACACTCAACACAAATTACAGGCATAAAAAAACCAGTAACATTACTGTTACTGGTTTCTATAATTTGGTGCGGATGGGGGGACTTGAACCCCCACGCCCGAAAGCACTACCCCCTCAAGGTAGCGTGTCTACCAATTCCACCACATCCGCATTTTAAGCTTTCGCTTTAGTGTTAAACTTAATGACTTATTTGAGGTTTATAAATCGTTTAACGTTAGTTTTAAACTAAAATTAGTTAGGCACGTCAGAGCTTTGCTCTTTAGTAGCTGAAACTGGCACATCTTCTTCAGCAGGTAATACAGTTTCTGCTGCAGGTGCTGCCTCAAGGTTTTCCCACTCGTCAGTCTTTTTAATTTGACCTGCAGTAAGATTACCTAAAACAATGCTTAATACAAAAAAGACTGTTGCTAAGCTGGTTGTTGTTTTAGTCATGAAGTTGCCTGCACCTGATGAGCCAAAAACAGTGCCAGAAGCACCAGCACCAAATGATGAGCCCATGTCAGCGCCTTTACCCTGTTGGATTAAAACCATACCAACTAAAGCTAAAGCTACAACTAAATAAACTACTAATAAAATTTCGTACATCTTATACGGTCCTTTTTGCACTGTTACAGATTGCAGTAAATGAATCTGCTTTAAGACTAGCTCCGCCAATTAGGCCGCCATCTATATCTGTTTGCGCAAATAATAATTCGCTATTTTTTTCGTTAACGCTACCACCATATAAGATGGTAAGCCCTTGTGCTAAATCGCTATCTAGTGATGCAATTTTATCGCGGATAAATTTATGAACAGCTTGTGCCTGCTCCGGCGATGCAGTCTTACCTGTGCCTATGGCCCAAACGGGCTCGTATGCTATCACAGAATCTTTCAGTGCTGCTACACCTAATTTTTCAATTACTGCATCAATTTGTGCAGCAACTACTTGTTCGGTTTGACCGTTTTCTTGCTCGCTTTCACTTTCACCAATACACAAGATAGGTGTTAAATCTACCTGTTGTGCTCTAGCAAATTTATCAGCTACGGCTGCATTACTCTCGTTATAAATACTACGGCGCTCTGAATGACCTACAAGTACATATTGTGCACCTAAGTCTTTAACAAGCTGAGCATCTACCTCACCAGTAAAAGCACCTGGCGTATTTTCTGAAACAGTTTGTGTCCCAGTTACAACTCCACTTGCAATCATTGCTGATATTAGAGGGAAAGGAGGAAATAAAACAATGTCCATCTCTTGTGATTGTACATTGTTAATAGCATCAGACATTTGTTTAACTAGCTCTAAAGAGCCGTTCATTTTCCAGTTGCCCGCGACCATCGCCTTGCGTGTTGCCATTTTTCCACTCCATATTAGAAAGCGGGCGAGATATTAACTTTTCTCGCCCAAAGTTACAAGAGGTTATTGTTATCAATCAGTTTGTTTGCTCATAGATTCGACAACCGCTGCAATTCTTTTAGCGCTGTCTAATACTATTTTTTCTTGTTCAGCTTCAACCATAACACGAACTACTGGCTCGGTACCTGATTTACGAAGTAAAACACGCCCTTTATCACCTAAAGTTTTTTCAACTTCTGCCACCGCATCGAGTACTTCACTTGCTTTTGTAGGATCGGTACCGGGTGTATAACGTACATTGATCATTTTCATTGGGTACTTGGTAAAACCGGCACCTAAATCTTGTAATGTTCGATTTTGCGCAACCATAGCGGCAAGTACTTGAAGGCTTGAAATAATACCATCGCCGGTACTAATTAAGTCTAAATTTAAAACATGGCCTGAGCTCTCCCCGCCAATTTTCCAGCCTTTTTGTTGGAGCACTTCCATAACATAACGGTCGCCCACTTTGCTGCGCGCAAAGTCTATACCTTTAGCTTTTAAGGCATTTTCAAGGCCCATATTAGACATAACGGTACCAACTACTCCACCGCCCAGCATATGATCATCTGCGGCTTGGCACGCTATAATATAAACTAAGTCATCACCGTCAAATACACGGCCATTATGATCGACCATCATTACACGATCGCCATCACCATCATAGGCAATGCCCACATCGGCTTTGTGCTCTAGTACTTTACGTTTTAATGTATCTACATGCGTTGCACCACATTCGTGATTAATATTAACCCCATTAGGTTCACAAGCATGAGTAATAACCTCAGCACCAAGCTCTCGCATTACTGAAGGTGCAATATGATAGGTTGCGCCATTTGCGCAATCTAAAACAATTTTAAGCCCCTCTAGTGAAAGACCTTGAGGAAACTGGCTTTTACAAAATTCAATATAACGCCCATCAGCGCTAACTAAGCGTGATGCTTTACCAAGCTTGTCAGATGCAACACAGGTCATCTGCTCGTCAAGCATCGCTTCTATTTCAAGCTCAACAGCATCATCAAGTTTTAAGCCTTGACCATTAAAAAACTTAATACCATTATCGTAATAAGGGTTATGCGAAGCACTAATAACAATGCCCGCCTCAGCTCTAAATGTTTGTGCTAAATATGCAACTGCGGGAGTTGGCATTGGGCCGAGCAATACTACATCAATACCTGCAGCAATAAGGCCTGCTTCTAGTGCGGTTTCAAGCATATAGCCAGAAATACGGGTATCCTTACCTATAATTACTTTCTTTGTGCCGCTTTGTGATAATACTCGCCCTGCAGCCCAACCTAATTTCATTGCAAATTCAGGGTTTATGGGAGCTGTACCTACTAAACCACGTACGCCGTCAGTGCCAAAATATTTTCTTTCTTTCATTGTGTAATTCCTTTATCGCATGCTTGATATACACCAAGTACATCTGCGGTTTCTTTTACATCGTGTACACGAATAATTTTTGCGCCATTTTGCGCTGCTATTAATGCACCGGCTAAGCTACCTGCAAGGCGCTCGCTAGTGTCTCTATTTAATAAATTACCTATCATCGACTTACGCGATAAACCAGCAAGTAAGGGTAAGCCAAATTGATTAAAGTCATTAAACTGAGCCAATATTTGATAATTATGGCTCAATGTTTTTCCAAATCCGAATCCAGGGTCAAGAATAAGCTGCTCTCGCTTAATCCCAGCTGTTTCACATGCGTTAATACGCTGAGTAAAAAAAGTGTTTATCTCTGAAAATAAATCATCGTAATGAGGGGCTGATTGCATACTACGAGGCTGGCCTTGCATGTGCATCAGACAAATAGCCACATCGCTGTGTTTTGCTACAACCTCTAATGCGCCCTCGTCTTGAAGTGCTCTTACATCATTTATAATGTCGGCTCCGGCTAGTAAAGCTTGCTCCATTACCATTGCCTTACTTGTGTCTATAGAAATAATACAGTCACTGTGCTCACGAATGCCCTTAATTGCGGGAATGACGCGCGCAAGCTCATCTTCAAGAGATACATCAGGGGCACCAGGACGGGTAGATTCACCGCCTATATCAATTATTTGCGCGCCATCATTTAACAACTGCATAGCTTGATTGAGTGCTGTAATGGGGTCTATAAACTGCCCACCATCAGAAAAAGAATCTGGTGTAACATTTAATATTCCCATAATAACTGGAGTTTCTAGGCTGAGCTTACGGCCTCTTGGAAGCTTTAATTCGTTAGTCATTGCCAACCTTTTATTCTTATTTCTAAATAGTTGATACAAAAAAGCCCCGAAGTACGGGGCTTTCATAACTATTTTAACGATTATTCAGCTTTGTCATCAAGGTTTGTTTCATCTTTTTTTGATGAATCATCTGGTTTTTGAGTTTCTTCAATAACCGGCTCTTGAGGTGCTTGGGCTTTTTCAGGCTTAGCTTCATGACGGTCATGTGCATCGCGAGGTTCACGAACAGGCTGACGTGCCATTAAATCATCAATTTGTTTAGCATCGATTGTTTCATATTTCATCAGTGCATCTTTCATTGAGTGAAGAATATCGATGTTTTCTTTTAATATATCTTCTGCTCGTTGATAGTTACGATCTGAGAACAAGCGTACCTCAGCATCAATTACTTTAGCCGTATCATCCGACATGCTCGATGCACGACTTCCGCCGCCACCCATGTACATCTCGTTCTGATCTTCAGCGTAAAGTAACGGTCCAAGTTTTTCACTTAACCCCCAATGTGTAACCATTTTACGTGCAATATCAGTTGCGCGCTCAATATCGTTACTTGCACCGGTTGTTACTTTGTCAGCACCATAAATAAGTGCTTCAGCAATACGGCCACCATAAAGGCTTGAAATCATAGACTCTAAAAGCTCTTTAGAATGGCTAACACGATCTTGCTCTGGTAAGTACATTGTTACACCTAGCGCGCGACCACGTGGAATGATAGATACTTTATAAACAGGGTCATGCTCTGGTACCATACGGCCAACAATTGCATGGCCTGCTTCGTGGTAAGCCGTCATTTCTTTTTCTTGCTCGCTCATCACCATGGTCTTACGCTCTGCGCCCATCATGATTTTATCTTTAGCAGCGTCAAACTCAGCCATATTAACAACACGTTTATTACCACGTGCAGCATAAAGAGCAGCTTCATTTACTAAGTTTGCTAAATCAGCACCTGAAAAACCAGGTGTACCACGAGCAATAACAGCCGCTTCTACGTTGTCACCTAATGGCACTTTACGCATGTGAACTTTAAGTATTTGTTCACGGCCGCGAATATCTGGTAAACCTACTTCTACTTGGCGGTCAAAACGACCTGGACGAAGTAATGCAGGGTCAAGTACGTCTGGGCGGTTAGTCGCAGCAATAACAATTATGCCTTCATTACCACCAAAACCATCCATCTCTACTAGCATTTGGTTTAATGTTTGCTCGCGCTCATCATTGCCGCCGCCCATACCTGCGCCACGTTTGCGACCAACGGCATCAATTTCATCTATAAAGATAATGCAAGGGGCTGCTTTTTTAGCTTGTTCAAACATGTCACGAACACGTGATGCACCAACACCTACAAACATTTCTACAAAGTCAGAACCTGAAATTGTGAAAAATGGTACTTTTGCTTCACCTGCCACCGCTTTCGCTAGCAACGTTTTACCTGTACCAGGAGGACCAACCATGAGTACACCCTTAGGTATACTGCCGCCTAGCTTTTGGAATTTAGATGGGTCGCGTAAAAAGTCTACCAATTCGGTAACGTCTTCTTTTGCTTCATCACAACCGGCAACATCAGCAAAGGTTGTTTTAATTTGATCTTCGCTCATTAAGCGCGCTTTGCTCTTACCGAACGACATCGCACCTTTACCGCCACCGCCTTGCATTTGACGCATGAAGAATATCCATACACCAATGAGCAGTATCATCGGGAACCAAGAAATAAATATACTTGCTAAAAATGATTGTTCTTCAGGTTGAACACCTTTCACATTTACATCATTTTTAAGCAAATCATTAATTAAGTCTTCATCGTACATTGGCATTGTTGTTTGAAAACGTTCGCCACTGCTTTTAGTGCCCGTAATATTTCCTGTACCACGGTCAATAATAACTTCTTGTAAAGAGCCACTACGTACATCTTTTACAAATTGAGTGTAACTTGTTTGACGATCAACTTGATCGCCACCATTAAAGCTCTGAAAGACTGACATCAGCACAACTGCAATCACCAGCCATAGTATTAAATTTTTCGCCATATCGCTCAAGGGGTTAACCTCTTGTATCCAATTAATTTAAATTCAACTAA
>Ga0207907_100160_pt1 | contig 37023 bp, 26 predicted proteins | sample LinPmetageLP52_FD_184062 | JGI IMG/M metagenome (GOLD analysis project Ga0207907, IMG submission 184062) | Marine viral communities from the Subarctic Pacific Ocean - LP-52 (SPAdes) | ecosystem: Environmental > Aquatic > Marine > Oceanic | place: Pacific Ocean | collected 2011-08-26
AGTCGGGGAGGGGGAGCCAAATCATCATAATATCACTATTTTAGTTCCCCCTTAGCTCAGTTGGTTAGAGCGACGGACTGTTAATCCGCAGGTCCCCCGTTCGAGTCGGGGAGGGGGAGCCAATTCTAAGAATTTCATAGACATCTAAGCTTAATTCCACTACTCTTCCTTTTATAACTAAAGCATTAATTAAGTTTTTGATGCGCTGTAACTTAGTTTATTAATCAAGGACTTGATTCCTTCCCTTTTGAATTATTAAAAGACTGAAAACATGGCTGGATTTAAAAAACTTATTTTTATACAAATAATCTCATGGCTATTGTGTGTTGCAGCAGGAAGCTACTTCATATCTATAAGCTTTGACAGTGCAGTAAGTGACGCCCAAAAAAACGCACAAACTACTGTAACTAAGTATATTAATGGCCTCACTTTAGACGAAATCTCTGCTCAAAATGTAAAACAATCAATCGCAGATGGTAAAACCTTTTCAAGCTTTACTTTAAGAGACTACCAAGGCGCTGAAATATTCAGCATAAACTCCCCTACTCGCTTACCTATGTTTGCTGAGTTTGTACAATCTAGTTTTAATTCTGTTCGCCCTCAGTTTGCGGTAAACGACGCTGCAGATATAAAAGTTGAGTTTACGCTAAATATTCAACACTTAGCTGAGCAGCTACAAATTTCTTTATTTATCGTGATTGCAATTTCAGCAATTTTGGTAATTATTCCAATTATTTTGATGCAGTCGATTTTTTATCAGTTAAATAAAAATATCAGCACTACTGTTTCGGATATTATCGATATATACATCAACCAAAATCAGGTAGACGAAAACCTAGACACTGCACTTGATAGTTCAAGGCTTAAAACTTTAGGGAAAGATTTAGTACCTAGCTTTAATCGCTTATCGCACTTTCTAAAAACCAAGAGTGAAGATATACAAAGCGCTGCAATGACTATTAAACATGAAGCATATAAAGATGTAATTACCGCCCTTGGTAACAGAAATATGTTTGTTGAGTACTACGAAAAAAACATTGAAAACACCGAGCAAAGTACCTTTGGCTCTTTAGCCATGATCCGCTGTAGCGAATTACAAGCAATTAACCAAAGCCGTGGCTACCAAAAAGGTGATGAATACGTAAAAGGTGTTGCTGATATAATTAAACACATAAGTGGCACCTACACTGGCAGCCAAGTATTTAGATTAAACAGCTCTGACTTTGCTGTTGTATTGCCCCACACTCCTTTAAAAGAAGCCGAGCGTTTTGGTGAAAACCTACAATCGCGCTTTACACAGTACCAACAAAATCAAGAGCTAAGCTCAGTTGCTAATACCGGTATTGTGGGTTACGAAAAAGGTAAACCATTAGGTGAATTGCTGTCTGTTGTTGATAACGCGATGAGTATGGCGCAATCAAAACAAGTTAACGCATGGCATGTACAACGAGAAACCGATTTAGTAAATAATATAAGCGCAGGATTTGGTAATCAAAACTGGCGTAAGGTTATTAACGAAGTTATTGAATCTAAGCGCGTACATTTAGTAATGCAAAACATTATGCCACTAGGTAAAAGTATTAAAGCGTATGCCGAAGTGCAAGTACGTTTTAAAACCGAAGATAACCAAGTGCTACCAACGGCCTCTTTTTTAGCTATGGCTGAAAAACTTGATATGGCCATTGAGATTGACCGCCTTATTATTGACTCATCACTTGAGAAAGTAAAAAGCCGAAACCTATCTGAAAAGTTTTTTGGCTTAAACGTTACGGCCTCAAGTGCACATAACGACCAATTTGTTATTTGGCTAGAGCGCCGCTTATTAAAAGATACACATATAGCCTCTAAATTAGTATTTGAAGTGAGCGAGTTTGGTCTTCAGCAAAATATTAAAGCCAGTAAGCGTTTTATTGATATGGTGCATCGTGTGGGTGCGCGTGTAACGGTTGAGCGCTTTGGTGTTGGTTTAACATCGTTTAAATTTTTCCGCGATTTAAAACCTGACTTTATTAAAATGGACGCCAGTTATACCCGCGGCCTAGAAGATGACAAAAACAATCAGTACTTTATGCGCTTAATGGTCGATTTAGCGCACCGTATTGGAGTGAGTGTTTTTGCTGAAGGTGTTGAGAGCCAAGAAGAAAAACACATCATTGAAACCTTATGCTTAGACGGCGTTCAAGGTTATTACATAGAAAAACCTAAAGATATCTAACCTCCCCTTCTAAAACAAAAAAAGAGCACATGTTGCTCTTTTTTTGTTTTTAATATTTTATCCTAACCTTAAAATCACATAAATTTTACAGCTTTGTGATCGAAGCGTTATTTTCCGCTGTTTATTTAACTGATAACGACTCGCATATGTTGTTTATCGGGGCAGAAAAAAGGATAATACGCGGGACTTTAATAGCGCGAGGCACACATGACAGAATATGTCTTGTTATTGATTGGAACCGTTCTAGTTAATAACTTTGTATTAGTACAATTTTTAGGCTTATGTCCGTTTATGGGCGTATCAGGTAAGCTTGATACAGCGATAGGTATGTCTTTGGCAACTACGTTTGTGCTTACACTTGCCTCAGTGACGAGCTATTTGGTTAATCAATATATTTTAATCCCGCTAGATATCGAATTTTTACGTACCATGAGCTTTATTTTGGTAATTGCGGTAGTTGTGCAATTTACTGAAATGGTGGTGCGCAAAACCAGCCCTACACTATATCGTTTATTGGGTATATTTTTACCGCTTATCACTACAAACTGTGCAGTGCTAGGCGTTGCTTTGTTAAATATCAAAGAAGATCACTCATTTTTACAATCAGCAGTGTATGGTTTTGGTGCTGCGGTTGGCTTTTCATTAGTACTTGTATTATTTGCAGCGCTGCGCGAACGCCTTGCTGCTGCTGATGTTCCTACACCTTTTAAAGGTGCCTCTATTGCTATGATAACCGCAGGCTTAATGTCGATGGCGTTTATGGGTTTTACTGGATTAGTGAAGTTTTAATATGACCTTGTTTTATGCCTTGATAGCGCTTGGCTCGCTAGCGCTGATTTTTGGACTCATTTTAGGTTTTGCTGCCATTCGTTTTCGTGTTGAAGGCAACCCTATTGTTGAGCAAATAGATACTATTTTGCCGCAAACTCAATGTGGTCAATGTGGCTACCCAGGCTGTAAGCCTTACGCAGAAGCCATTGCTAATGGTGATGAAATAAATAAATGCCCTCCTGGTGGCGAAGCGACGGTAAAAAAATTGGCTGATTTAATGGGCGTGGAAGCTAAACCGCTTGCTGGCGGAGAACAAGCCGACCCAATTAAAACAGTAGCCTACATTCGAGAAGACGAATGTATTGGCTGTACTAAATGTATTCAAGCATGCCCTGTAGATGCCATTGTAGGTGCTACTCGCCAAATGCACACCGTACTTATTGATGAATGTACTGGGTGTGATTTATGTGTAGAGCCCTGCCCTGTAGATTGTATTGATATGCTGCCGGTTGCCGAAACAAAACAAAACTGGAAATGGCAGTTAGATGCTATTCCTGTTACGCAAATAGATTAGAGGTTTGAGTGGAAAAGTTACTTGAACAAATTAAAAAAGGCACCGTTTGGGCATTTCCTGGCGGCGTGCATCCACCACAGCAAAAAACACTTTCAAATAGTGCCCAAATTGCTCGCTTGCCCCTGCCAGACAAACTGGTAGTCCCGCTTAAGCAACATATTGGCGCTAACGGTAAATTAATCGTTGAGAAAGGCCAACACGTATTAAAAGGTCAACCGCTTACAACACCTGCGGCTAATTGGTCGGTGCCCGTTCATGCTCCAACGTCTGGAACCATTACCGACATTGCACCTATGCCATCTGCACACCCTTCAGCGCTCCCTGAGCTGAGCATTATTATTGAACCTGATGGCAACGATGAGTGGTGTAGTCTTAATCCAGCGATTAACCCTGCTAAGCTTAGCCACGATGAATTAGTAGATATAATTCACCAAGCGGGTATTAGCGGTATGGGCGGTGCGGGCTTTCCTACTTATGTAAAAGCCGATATTAAGCAACCTATCGAGTTTTTAATAGTAAATGCTGTTGAGTGCGAGCCGTATATAACCGCTGATGACGTATTAATGCGTGAGCATGCCAAGCAAGTTGTGCAAGGCATAGAGCTAATGCAGCAAATATTAAACCCAACGCTTTGTATTGTCGGTATTGAAGACAACAAACCCGAAGCCATTGCCGCTATGACACAAGCAGCAGAGCATAATGCTAATATTGTTATTCAAACAGTGCCAACGGTTTACCCTTCAGGTGGTGAAAAACAATTAATAAAACTACTCACCAATCGAGAAGTGCCAAGCAGTGGTATTCCGGCCGACATTGGTATTTTAGTGCATAACACGGGTACTTTATTTGCGGTGCAGCAAGCTGTATACGAAGGTAAACCACTTATTGAACGAGTAATTACCGTAACGGGCAATACTATTCATAAGCCCGGCAATGTGTGGGCATTACTAGGCACTGAAATAAAGCATTTACTTGATTGCCAGGGGTTTTCCCCAGTCCCACAACAACGCGTTGTAATGGGCGGCCCTATGATGGGCTTTACCTTGCCTACTGTACGTATTGGTGTAGTTAAAACGACTAACTGTATTTTAGCCCCTGATCATAAAGAGCTGACAGAACCTGGCCCCGAAAAAGCCTGTATACGTTGTAGTGCCTGTGCAGATGCCTGCCCTGCTTCGCTATTACCGCAGCAATTGCAATGGTTTGCCAAGTCAAAAGAGTACGACAAACTACAAGAACATAACTTATTTGATTGTATAGAATGTGGTGCGTGTGCCTACGTGTGCCCAAGTGAAATCCCTCTTGTACAATACTATCGCGTGGCCAAGGTTGAAATTAAAGAACAACAAGCCGAAAAAATTAAAGCAGATAGAGCAAAAGAGCGTTTTGATGCCCGTAAAGAGCGCTTAGAGCGTGAGCAAGAAGAGCGTCAAAACCGCCATAAACGTAAACCGGCCGCTAAGTCTGACGATGAAAAACAAAAAGTAGCAGATGCACTAGCTCGTGTTAAAAACAAATCAGATAACGGCGGCGAAAAATCAGCGGTTGCTGCCGCTATTGCACGCGCTAAAGCTAAAAAACAACAAGGCGAGGAGTTAGAGCCGGATAATACTGAAGTAGCAAAAGAGCGCGCACTTCGAAAAGAGCAAGCTCGCAAATATAAAGAGCAAAAGTCACAAACAGATGACTCAGGTGATACTGCACCAGTTGATGATAAAAAATCAGCTGTTGCTGCTGCAATTGCTCGTGCTAAAGCTAAAAAAGCAGCGCAAGCACAAGATGAGCAAGTTAAGACAGATGATGCCAATACTGCACCAGCTGATGATAAAAAATCAGCCGTCGCCGCCGCAATTGCTCGTGCCAAAGCTAAAAAAGCAGCGCAAGCACAAGATGAGCAAGTTAATACTGATGATGCCGATACAGCAGCGCCTGTTGATGATAAAAAAGCGGCCGTAGCCGCCGCAATTGCTCGTGCTAAAGCTAAAAAAGCAGCCAAAGCACAAGATGAGCAAACTAATATAGATGATGCCGATACAACAGCGCCTGTTGATGATAAAAAAGCAGCTGTAGCCGCTGCGATTGCCCGCGCTAAAGCTAAAAAAGCAGCTAAAGCTCAAGATGAGCAAACTAACACAGATGATGTCAATACAGCAGCGCCTGTTGATGATAAAAAAGCGACTGTAGCTGCTGCGATTGCCCGTGCAAAAGCTAAAAAAGCGGCAAAAGAGGCACAGCAAACACAAAGCAATGAAGATACTGAGCAAGTGACGACAGCAGAGCCTGAAACGCCAAGTGAAACTAGCCCAGAACAAACCGCCGCCCAAAAGAAAAAAGCCGCAGTGGCCGCAGCTATTGCTCGCGCCAAAGCCAAAAAGTTACAAAAAGAAGGAAATGATCAGTCATGAAATTAACCATGGCCAGTTCGCCGCATAATCATAGCCATAAATCGCTAACACGATTAATGCTAACCGTTATTGCTGCGTGTATTCCTGGGCTCATTGCTCAAGTTTTCTTTTTTGGTACTGGTGTACTTATTCAGTTAGTGCTTGCACTTGTTGCTGTAAGCGCATTTGAAGCTGCCATAATGTTAATGCGTAAACGCCCTGTTTGGCCTGCATTGAGTGATGGTAGTGCTTGGCTTACTGGTGTGCTAATAGCACTGAGTATTCCGCCGCTAGCGCCTTGGTGGGTAATTATTATTGGTTGTTTATTTGCCATTATAATTGTTAAACAGCTTTATGGCGGGCTTGGTTTTAATTTATTTAACCCTGCAATGGCCGCATATGTTCTGCTTTTAGTATCGTTTCCAGTGCAAATGACAGCTTGGCTACCTGTCAGTGATTTAATAAATACGCCGATTGGATTTGTTGATCAATTAAGGCTCATATTTACCGATTTTACGGCCTCAGGTTTTAGCCTAGATCAAATGCGTGCTGGGATTGATGGCCTAACAATGGCCACACCTCTTGATACTGTTAAAACAGATATAGCACACGGTTTAACCGTTACCGAGAGTATGCAAAAGCCACTATTTAATGAATGGGCAGGCCTTGGTTGGATATGGGTTAATTTAGGATTTTTAGCGGGTGGTTTATACCTTTTAAAAACCAAAATAATTAACTGGCATATTCCTGTTAGTTTTATTGTAAGTTTAGCGATATGTAGTGCAATAGGTTACATTGCAGCGCCTGGTACCGAGCCTGGTACTGTATTCCACTTATTAAGTGGCGCAACCATGATGGGGGCATTTTTTATTGCCACTGACCCTGTATCTGCTGCAACCACAAATAAAGGTCGCTTAATTTATGGCGCTCTCATTGGCTTATTAGTGTATTTAATTCGTACTTTTGGTGGTTTTCCTGATGCAATCGCATTTAGCGTATTATTAATTAATATTGCTGTGCCGCTTATTGATTACTACACGCAACCACGTACCTATGGCCACGGAGCAGTAAAATGATTATTTCATCAATGGCTAAAAATGGCGCTATTTTAACGGCTTTTGCACTGGTAACAACTGGTTTGGTTGCCTCGATAAATGCACTCACCGCAGATAAAATTGCAGAGCAAGAGCAGCTACAACTTACAGCGCAACTACAAGAAGTACTCGACCCAAAATCGTACGACAACGAACTATCTACAGATTGCGTTATATTTACTGATGAAACGCTTGGTCCATACGCTAATCAAGTTATTTACCGTGCTCGTAAAAATAATAAACCCGTTGCCGTCGTTATTCGCCACGTTACGCCAAATGGTTACAGTGGGGATATTAACTTACTTACAGCCGTTTTAAGTGATGGCTCTATAGCTGGTGTACGTACAACTAAACACGAAGAGACACCCGGCCTTGGTGATAAAGTAGAAGTAAAAAAATCACTGTGGATTACAACCTTTAATGATTTAACCGTTGATGGCGAAGATGATGCACGCTGGGCAGTTAAAAAAGATGGCGGCCAGTTTGATCAATTCACAGGCGCTACAATCACACCACGTGCAGTTGTAGGCTCTGTTAAAAACGCAGTTTTGTTCGCACAACGCAATTTTGACGATATTTTTGCAGCGCCAAATGCCGAATGTGTAGAGGTAAAAAAATGAGCGAATTAAAAACATTATACAAAGAAGGGGTCTGGGTAAATAACCCTGCCCTTGTTCAGCTTTTAGGGCTATGCCCGTTACTTGCCGTTACCTCAACAGTTACCAATGCACTTGGCTTAGGACTGGCTACTTTATTAGTGCTTGTAGGCTCAAATATTACTGTATCGGTTGTACGTAACTGGGTACCTAAAGATATTCGTATCCCTGTATTTGTAATGATTATTGCAGGCTTTGTAACTATAGTACAGTTACTTATGAACGCTTACACCTTTGGTTTGTATCAATCGCTTGGAATATTTATTCCGCTTATAGTAACAAACTGCGCCATTATAGGCCGCGCCGAAGCATACGCATCTAAAAACCCTGTGCATTTATCAGCGTTCGACGGCCTAATGATGGGCTTAGGTTTTATGGCCGTACTGGTAGTGCTAGGTACAATGCGCGAACTAATAGGCCAAGGCACATTATTCGACGGTGCCGATTTACTATTAGGTCCATGGGCACAAAGCCTGCGCATAGAAGTGTTTAGTTTTGATAACCAGTTTTTACTCGCCATTTTACCGCCTGGTGCCTTTTTAGGGCTTGGCCTACTTATTGCGGCAAAAAATGTAATTGACGCACAAATAAAATCAAAACAAGTAACGACGCCTGAGGCCGAAAAAGGTCCACGCGCACGTGTTACTAGCTTAACTTAAGGGGAAAACGCATTAACTTATTTAAAAGCTAATGCGTTTTAAGTTGCATGAATAAAGAAAAACGTCATCAAATACTTTCTCGCCTACGTGATGATAATCCACACCCAGAAACCGAGCTTGAATACTCAAGCCCGTTTGAGTTACTTGTAGCAGTCACACTCTCTGCACAAGCCACCGATGTAGGTGTTAATAAAGCCACGCGTAAATTATTTCCGGTTGCTAACACGCCACAAGCCATTTTAGATATTGGCCACGATACACTGCGCGATTATATTAAAACCATTGGTTTATTTAATTCAAAAGCCGCAAACGTGTATAAAATGTGCCAAATACTGGTAGATCAACACAACGGTATCGTTCCCGAAAACCGCGAAGCCCTCGAAGCCCTACCCGGTGTTGGCCGAAAAACCGCAAATGTTGTACTCAATACAGCCTTTGGCTGGCCTGTAATAGCCGTGGATACACATATATTTCGTGTTTCAAATCGTACTAAACTCGCCATGGGTAAAGATGTTGTAGCTGTAGAACAAAAGCTTGAAAAGGTCGTCCCTAAAGAATTTAAAGTAGATGTTCACCACTGGCTAATTCTACACGGACGCTACACCTGCGTAGCACGTAAACCAAAGTGTGGCAGCTGTATTATTGAAGACTTGTGTGAGTTTAAAGAAAAAACGGACTGACCTCGAATAACTCTATTTTGGGTATTTTGAAAGTTAGACAGCTAATTAATTAGCTGTCTGTCGATTCTACATTATTTATAAATTGAGCCATATTTACTAAACGCTCACCGACAATAAATGCAATGGTGCGTTTAACCCAAGGCGCTTTAATATTTGTGTAGTTTAGTTTAGCTAATACACAGCTTGTGACTATTAAAAGTAGTAGTGATGACACGCTGTAAAACCAGATCATGTGTTGCTCTAGGTGTGCAAATAGGTCAATTTCAAATAGCACATCAAACCCAATAAACACATAAGCCATATAAAAAGGGGCAGACATTAATAACAACTTAGTTAGTTGTAATTTATGTGAGCAAAGACGGTAAATGTCTTTTTGTAGCTGGCTAATTGGTTTTGCATAATCAATGTTAGAAATATGCACTATTTGGCCAATATTACCCGCAAGGCCAACAATGGCAAATACAGCTAATATTAAAGCAGATATTACAGGCGCTGAAACACTAAAGTTTTTTGCAATATACTGGCCCAATAACAAAATAATAAAGAAGAAAGCTGCGCTTTCAATAATACGTGCCCATTTCATATTGCTGAGTTCTTTCATTCGTTTATTCACTTTTGTCTCACTCAGCAGTGATTGGTTTATTGTAATGGCCGATTCGTTAACACTATTTTGCTGCTGCCATGTGTTTTTAAAATTATCTAAATTCATTTTAAGCCCCCTGTTTTTCAAATTGATTTTTTAATGTTTCTTTAATCCGGCCAATTCGCGTAGCCACATTGGTTTTACTTATGCCTAAACTCGTCGCTATGCTTTGATGGGATTCGCCTTCTAAATACAGCAATACTATGGCTTTATTTAACTTATCGAGCTTTCCTATAAACTCATAAAGCTGCTTAACCTCTTCGCTTTTATCATTGTGCGCTGATAGGTCGGCTATGTGCACAATGCACTGCTCACTTTCATTGGCTTTATCTTCTCGTTTACTGTCTTTGCGGTAATAGGAAATCGCCACATTCAGTGCTATTCGGTACATCCACGTAGAAAACTTATAGTCTTTGTCGTAATTATCATAAGCAAGCCACATGGTGGTGAGTATTTCTTGCGCTAGGTCTTGCCTGTCGTGTTGGTTTTGACAGTAAGAGTTTATAACTTTATAAATAATGCCTTTATGCTGCTCCATTGTTTGAGTAAACAGTGCTTTTTTATTGGTGTTCATTTACGCATAAATCCATCATCTAAATTAATCTCATCACGTAGTTGGCTCATCACAGTTTCATTGTGTTTAATTTCTAATACATCTGTTTTTAAAAGTAATAAAGTGCGGCGCTTTGGCTAATGCAACATAGCCTGTACACATTTATATAAACATTTTAGCTGCACGATAGTACTCACATAATCGCCTTATCTAGTTATTCGCAGTATCGCTGAAATAATCACAACTATTCAAAAAATAATGGCTTAAGAAAGTAAACTAAGTAGAAAAGAGATTTAGTTGGCTGAGTTGACCGAGTATTACGAATAACCAGCCACGAAAACAGTTGTAGCAATTAATAAAATACATGAATAAAGAAGATAACCCCCATTTTTAGTATTAACTTAATACACTTTAGATATTTTGAATCCCACACTATGTAAAGTACCAACATTAATAGATTTTAGCTTAAGACTGATTGCGTATTTTTAAGTATCACCAAATCTACGCTCTATCGCTTAAAATGTGATTAGAGGCTGTTGGTCTTTGAGAGTTAAATTCGTTTTATATAGGGGTTATTCTTCGTAACGTAAAATTTGCTTACTAGGTATTGGTAAAATAAAGAGCTAAGTCTCCAGCTCTTGCCCTTCGCCTAACGTCGACTAGGTTTAGCGTTTATGCTACATCAGCGTTATTTATAAAGAATAGCCGCATTGTATTATCGCTGCTTAGCTTTAACACAAAAAAAAGCAAGCCATGCGGCTTGCTTTTACTGCCCGTACAGGCAACACACTCTCAATTTTTACTTTTTAAAAACGGTAGCTAGCACCTAGTGTTATACGACGGTCTGTTAGACCTTGGAAACACAATAATGCACTTTCGTTTACACAAGACTGGCTAATTTCAGACTCAGTAATGTTTACAGCTTCTAAGCCAATATTTAGCTGCTCGTTCACATCGTAGCTAATACTTGCATTAAGCTGTCCACGGTCTTCTTGAACCACAGGGAAACCCCAAGGGAAGCTAGACGTACTACCAAAGTCGTTTGAGCGGTAACCTTCGCGCCATGTGTAACGCATACGCGCTGATAAACCATACTTTTCGTAGTATAGGGTAAAGTTATATGCGTTTTCAGATAGATTTAATAACCCTTGAATTTCGCTTACTTCAATACCAGGTGTACCTGTGCTTGCTGCAAATACATTACTTGCTCTTGAAGTTGCTGTGTTTACTGTTTCACCACCCGAGAACTCTTGAATAGTGTAGTTAGCTAACACACCAAAACCAGAGGCCCAACCTAAGTCTTTCTCAAAGCCTGCAAGGTCATACTGGAACGCAAACTCAATACCTTTTTGAGTTGTTTCGCCGCTGTCGTTAACTTTTGTTTCTGTACCAACACACACACCACGGCCGTTTTCAGGGCCAAATACGTTAATGTCTGCAATTGGATTAAATATGCCGCCGCCTTCACATGGGTCTGTTAAATCGCGGTAACCTGTAACTGGGTCCTCTACTGGCGACGTTAACTGATTAACATGCAATTCTTTACGTGTTTTATGGAATATACCAACACTAAATACACTTGCTTCTGCAAAGTACCATTCTGCCGATAGGTCATATGACAACACTTCTTCAGGTTTTAATGCAGGGTTACCAAACTCAACTTCGTCATTAGGGCTGGTACTATAAGTAACAGAAGTAGATAAGTCATTGTAATCTGGACGACGGATATCTTTACCTACACCAAAGCGTACAAGCACATCTTCTGATACATCAGCTACTAGGTTTAATCGTGGTAAAATAAAGTCATAGTCTGATTCATTAGTAATACGAGTTACAAGCTCATTACCACTGCCATCTTGTGTTATCGAGTTACCAGTAGACTCAACGTCTGTTTGGATGTAACGCACACCAAAGTTACCGCGAATCATTTCGTATTCAAAGTTAGCTTGCGCGTAAAATGCATGCGTAACTTCTTCTATATCAAAAAAGCCTGCAGAGCTTGATGTTGGCGCATTTAATGTTTTGCTTGAACCATGAGCAGTCATGGCGTTTTGTAATGTTTCAAGTACAGCATCAGGGTCTGATGCAACAAGCTCTGGGTCAATTAATAAAAAGTCAGCAATGTATAAAGAACGCCCATCAGCTTCATTAAAGTTATCTGGGCCAGCTACTAATAAATCTGCAAATAAATCACCTGTTGGGCTATCTGCCATTGTTCTTAGGCCAACGCTTGATGTAATTTCGTTTTGCTTACTTTGTGATTTACTGTAACGGTAACCAAAATCAACAGAGGTTATAATTGAATCTGTGTAATAAGTTGAGTCGATACGAAACGCATCTTCTGAGTTTTCAACCGTATCTTGGCCAATATTTACATCACGCAGTACTACGTTTGCAGGGTCTAGTAATTGCTCAACCGTAGGTGCGTATTCTGCCCCTTGTGCAATACCAAAAGCGAGTGCACCGCCTGATAAATCGTACTCAAATGGCACACTATTATCATTGCCGCCACCAGCGTCTAGTGGCGCATTAGGATTAATAAAGTTAAGTGTTGTATTAAAGCTAGGTGTTGTTGTGTCTGAAGATGATGATGCAATTTCAGCACTTACAAACCATTTATCACCTTGCCATTCACCACCTAATCTAAATATATCGCTGTCGGTAACACGCGAGTTTGTATCGCTTGAAAAACGAAGATTTGGATCGTCATCATCGTTATCTAAATTTACAGGAATAACACCACGAAGCGCTGCTTGAATCGAACCCAGGTTAGTTCCGCCAAGTGAGCCTAAGTTAACAGTTTCAAAAGCGTCTGGAACAGAAATATCATTAAGTGCACTAACACCAGAAGCTTGAACACGTGAGCTTTCTTGACGACGCTCTTGATCGTTTACCACCGCGTCAAAATAAAATTTAGTGTTATCGTTTGGTGCCCATTCAATAGTACCTACAAAGTTTTTAGTTTCGTATTCGTAGTTATCATAATCTTGAACAAAAAATTGAATTGGTAAATAGTCAAACGACTGTGCACTGGCTACACCACTATCAGAAGTAATAACGTTATCTCTATCTGCACGTGGGCGAAATGCCGTTACGTCTTGCTCTGCGTAGCTGCCACTTATCAGTACACCAAATTTACCGTAATCATCAGTTTCCCAGTTATCAGCAAACGTACCGGAAAAACGAGGCTGTAAACCACTGTCTGTACTTAGGCTGCTATTTTCGCCTTGTACTCTAATAGTGGCTAATTGCTCACCTAAATGAAGTGGACGAATTGTTTTAAGGTTGATTGTGCCACCCACAGAACCTTCAATGGTTTTAGCCTCTGGAGACTTGATAACTTCCAAACTTGATATAATTGATGCAGAAACATCTTCAAAGCTAATACCACTACGACCTGAGCCAGAGCCCACTGTAGATACCCCGTTTATTTCAGTACGGTTTGCATCTGTACCACGAATTTGTACACCGGTACCCACACCTGCTTGGCGTGTAATTTGTATACCAGTTACGTTTTCTAGTACTTCTGCTAAGTTTTGATCAGGTAGTTTACCAATATCTTCTGATTGGATAATTTCTACTAGGCTGTCTGCCGAACGCTTTTCAGCAAGGGCATTAGTTAATGATTGGCGGATCCCCGAAACTTCAATGACTTCAAGATCATCTTTTGCTTGTGGTTGAGCTTCTTGTGCCTGTGTTGACAAAGAAAAATTCAGTGCAGTGGCAGATATAACCGCCAGAGTAATTTTAGATAACTTGTGACTCATAGTTTTTTTCCTGTGTGTGTGAAATGCTATGTTTAACTCGCTACGCTTATCTTTGGTAAAGCCTTTATTTATTACAAATCATTAACTCAATATTTACACCAAATCACAAAAAGGTCAACCCGCTGGTAAGTTAGATTTTTTCATACTACGCCAAACCTAACTTACCAAATAAAATACAGTCGTTTTTAATAAAAGAAAAGGCAGGTCAAAAAACAATCTAAACACATGTTTTTAAATAAAAATTAGAAAGCTAAAAATATTTAATAGCCACTCGGGAAGGCTTAAACCCTTATTATTAGTAGCCTTAAATAAAATATAAAATAACTATAAAAATCTTTCTGCTCATTAAATAAACGCATAAAATTGGTTAACCAAGCTTGTGCATTATCATACAAATCTTTTTATATAACCTCTGTGCAGCTTAAAAATGTACCCTTTCTGCCCGATGAAATTTATATAAATTCTTCTTAGCATAAAGCCATCATTAAAAATTTAAACGTTAAAAGCAGCGCTCATTCAAATAAGCACAATGACCGTCTAGAATCCGCTTGAGATAGGTTTATTACCAAAGTTTAGGGTGTTGAAAATAAAAGACTGTAAAACTTCACTGGTTTAAATCGAGAGTATTTAGGGCGTGTTTTACACGGGGGGATGCTCAAGCTTAAGTAATGGAGGATAAAAGTGACTTGGTATTGCGATTTACTTATAAGCGCGCGGTAGTTAAAACTAGTTTAAATTGCAGGCATTAAAAAAGGCGGTAAACCGCCTTTTTTAATTTTTTACTTTAGCCATTTACTAAAGCTTAAAACTCATACCTAAGAATAGGCGTGGGCCGTAATCATTTACTTCACCTAAGTTATCTTCCACAAAGAAATCTTGTGATTTAGGTGCACTGAACAAGTTAATTGCTTCAGCTTTGATTCTAAAGTGTTTATTAATTTTATACGATGCGCGCATTTCCCATACACCTACAGCATCAACATAACGTAAGCGTGTGCCATTGCTTGTATAAGGTTGGAAATACTCACTACGGTATTTGTAAATAACTGCAGTATCGAAGTCGCCAATTTGGTAGTAAAGTTGGCTACTAAATACATGCTTAGAGAAACCAGGAACTGAACCAGACTCAACAATACCTTGCGTTAATTGCGTTGTATTACCGTCTAAGTCAGTCGTGAACGTGTCACCATAAAGACTGTCTTCAAATTCAAAGTCAGTATCTGCGAAGTTATAACCAAACTTCATACCAAGTCCATTGTCCCAACGGTATGAAAACGATGCTTCAAGGCCTACTATTTCGCTTTCATCGTCTGATGTAACAGAGTTAGTAATAGGCAGAGATACCGTTTCCCCGTCTATAGTAAATTCTTCTAGAACAGTCTGTTGCTCAAAACCACCTTGGAACTGCTTATAGTAAAGGCTTAACGCTACAATAGAGTCTTCGTTAGGATACCATTCAACTGCCGCATCGTAGTTCCATGACATTAAAGGTTGCGTTGATGGGTTGCCCGAACCATTAACACCAACTAATAAATCAGAAAGTGACGTAGCTGCACCATCATCATTACTATTTGTTGAAAATTGACGGTTATAGCTCAAATCTGAAGGGTCTGCACGAGACATACCACGGTAGATACCTGCACGCATTAGTATATCTTCGCTGTAATCCACAACTAGGTTAAAGCTTGGTAGGTATTTTGTATAGCTTGATCCGCTTTCTATTTTATCAAGTGTTGTTGGATCTGATACTAGTTTAAGAAATCCTGTGTCTGCATCAGTACCGATAGAGTAATCTGTTCTGAAGCCAACTGAGGTTACTTCAGTATCAACTATACGAAGACCAAAGTTACCACGAATAAACTTACCAAACATTTCTGTATCGTAACTAGCCATTAAATAAGCAGAAGTTGTCTTTTCAGTTACATCAACAGTACCCGTATTTTGGTATTCTACGTCTGGGTAGCCAAACTCACCGTTGTAATCAGAATCTGTTGCAGCAACTGCTTGAGAAAAACACACATTATCGTACGTCGCCCATGATGAACCTGTACCGCTAGCAATTACGTTACCGTCACTATCAACATTAGTTACGATATCACCATCAGACACGCTTGATAAAAAGCCTGATTCAGGGAAGTCAATTTGACAACCTTGAAGAATTTCAAGTGCCGTATCATCGCCTATTGTGTACTCAACTCTTGAGCCATTACCACCGTTTCCAGTACCACCAAATTGTATGAAAGAAAGCTCAGATGTTCTGATACCACCTTCAATTTTAGTGAACATGCCACTATCTAATTCATAATCAAAATCTAAGCGCGCTGATTTAATAACATTTTCGCGAACGTTTTCACGATCTAAGCGTGTTCTTAAACTATCAGTAAAGTTAGAAATATCTGTTACATCAAAATCAGTTAATGTGAAATGAGGAATTTCATCGCCCATATCCCATGTAAAATAGTTACGATCAGAGGTTCTACCACGGTTAGATATTTGCAGCTCTTCACGATCAGTTTTTGAGTATGCTAAATCAAGGCTCACTGTTAGTCGGTCTGTTACATTGTGCTCAATATTTAAACCATACCCTTGATAATTCTCTTCACGTGAAAATTGCTCACCGGCTGATTCAATACGTTCTTCACCTTCCCAATGTAAAATACCGCCTACATCATTTGTAACAAGAGTCGGGCCAGTTACACCTGGCGTTGCACGTTTTTGTAAAAAGATTAGGTCATGACGTGCTTCTTGTTGAGTACGGTCAGATATTTGCGTATCAAAGTTGATATCCCAATCAGCTGAAGGTTGGTATTGCAGTGCAAAAAATACAGCGTCACGTTCGTCAGATGTTTCGTTTTGACGGTAACTACGGCTACTGCCTGTCCACGCGTATGGGCTACCATCGCTCACTGCTTTGCCTGTTTCAGGATCTATATCAGTGTTATAACCTTGGTTGCTACTGCCATTAACTTGGTCTTCACAGTCACCTGCACTACTGCGGTAAAAACCTTCATTGGTATTAGTTGGGTCATTTAAACATGCCCAAAGCGAAGAACCTGATGGGCTTGAACTTCTGTATTCTGCTTCAGGCGAGCTAACCTCTTGGCGCTGTACACCAAAAGACACACCAACTGCTTGGCCATTATCAAACTCATATTGATCAACATAACTAAATGTACCACGGTAACCCATATCACTTTGTAGTGAATTATCAACATTACCTTCATCAGGGTTATAGTTTAACTTAACTTCACCCGATACACGTTGTTTGCCGTAATCCAATGGCGTTACAGTTTCAAGCGCAATAACACCTGCAACACCACCTTCAATCATTGATGCATCTTGCGTTTTATAAATTGCTACTTTTTTAACAAGCTCTGATGGGAATTGTGAAAAATTAACTGAACGGTCACCACTACCATTTGTAGCTTCACGACCGTTAATGTGCGTTGCACTTAAAAACGGACCAAGACCACGGATAGTGATCTCTGTTGCTCCACCGTTTTCACGGTGCGATGCAGCACCAGTGATTGATTCTAGTGCTTCACCAATAGAGAGTGCAGGTAAGTCACCAATATCTTCTGATGATAAACCATCAACAACCGTAGTTGCTTCTCGCTTTATAGCAATTTGATCCTGTATTGTTCTACGGGTACCTGTAACACTTATAATTTCTACGTCTTCTTCAACTTCTGTCGTTTTTCCCTGCTCTTGTTGTGCGCTTGCCGAAAATGCACAAGAAGTTGCCATACCTGCTATGACCGCTGTTCTTACCCATTTGGCAACAGGTCTTAATGCAAACTGCCCTGTTATAGAATTATTATTCTTTATTGACTTCAACGACATTTGAATTCTCCGCTGGTTGTTGTTGTGTGATTTAAGTGTGTTAGCTTGTTATGCTTTTGTATATATAATGTGTCTACTGGCCTTAATATACTCAAACACTTATACATGATCAACCAATTTAAGCTTTAAATATTACCATAAGGTATACCAATTAAAGATAACCTGCATTACCGACATGTCAGATAGGTTTAAACTGTTATTCATAGGTGTGTTAGTAAAGCACTAAAAGCAAAAAAGCCCCATATGGGGCTTTTTACTTTACTAGAAAGCTATTAATCGTTTTGAATTACCCATGTTGAGCCTGCGCCCACTTGGCTGGTTTGTATGTAATGAAGCCCTTTAGCGCCAGCAACAGCTTGCGCACCTGCTGGATCAGTTTCAATCAACGTACTTGCTACGGTTACGTACTCAAGTACCTCTTTATCATTCGCTGCTGGGTCTTGATCAATTGCCCCGTCGGTATCGAATGAGCCATTACCGTTAAGGTTTCTAATGGCTACCCAATCATCGCTGTCATCACCTGAAACTCGACTATCCATATAGCCAAAGTTATTGCTAAATACAGAGCTGTCGTGGTTAATTAAATCACAGTCGTATTCAAATGCATGGTCGCTATCTAGCCTATTTGGATAGAATAGCCCTAAAGAAAACGCACTTTCAGGAGTCGGGGCGTCTTCTGCAGCTTCTTCACCTAGGCCATTAGCAATTAGGTTCCCGTTAAAGTTAATAACAAAGGCATTTTTAGTTAAGCCATATAAAACAGGGGCATTTTCTGCGGTTAATTCATCACAATCCCCTGTCGGTGCTTTAGAGCCAATCTCAGTACTAAATACGATGGGTTGCTGTGAGTTTAATACGGTGTTGTTTGTTACCGTTAATGTGAAATCACCCGCAGCGTCTAATACAGATTGGTTACCAGAGTTTGGCACACCGCCATCGGCTTGAGAGAATGGGTTAGCTGTAAATACAATGCCACCCGCTTCTTTGTTGCCAGAGCGAATTCCCGCAATATAGTTATTACTGACAGTATGACCAAGCGGTGTCATCATCACGCCAGCGGGCCTATCACTTGAGCTTTCTATATCAGTGGTACGAATAACTATGTTGTCTGTAACTGCATTAAAGCCACCATCTTCAAGTGATATACCGCCATTAGCATTTACAATTGTATTGCCTTTGATAGTTGCACCAGACGTTTGCACACGCATTAAACGACGACCCGTTACAAAATTTTCTATCCGGTTGTATTGAATAGTAAAATTTGCGTCATCAGCGGCGCCTGAGCCTGTTGTACTACCTGCATTAATTAAATATAAACTTGATTGCCCAAAGTTTGGATTGTTACTATCACTAAATAAATTATATTGAATTACGTGATCTGAACTTGAAGATGACATTTTAATCACAGAGCCTTTTTCGGCTACAATTCGATTAGAGAAGGTATTTCTCTCTACTAATGCACTTTGACCTTTTATCATCAGCCAATGGTATTCAGAGTTATTAAGTGTATCTTCTTCTCCATCCATTGTGTTGTGCGAAAAGGTAAAATTATCGCCTTCTGAATAAATAACGGCAGTTTCCTCAGATTCACAAAACTCGCCTGCTTTTGTATCAATGTTTTTAAATGTAAGACCTTCTAAACCAGCGCCATCGACCCCATCAGCCACGTGTACACATAATTCTCCGCTAATTACCGGCACTTGCCCTTCTACTGCTCGCAATGTCACTGCACTAGTGAGTAAAATTGCATCCATATCTGCGTATACACCGGTATTTAAACCGATAACAGAACCATCGGCTAATCCAGAACTAATAGCTCCTAATAATGCTTCAGGGTTGCTCACAGTTTGAGTGTAAATCACACTATCAAGTGATTGGGTTACTGTACTTGTAAAGCCATCATTATCGGTATAAGTAGCTGACACCGAAATAATAGCGCCTGCATAATTAGTTGGTGTAAATGTTTTGCTATTAGTATCTGTAATTTCAACACCGTCGGCGGACCATGTGTATGTTACGTTAGACTCTTCAATACCATTGTTATCTGTGATTTGTGCGCTTAGTTCATTACCCGCTAAGTAAGGAGCAACGCCCATAATCGCAATACTTCCCGCCTCATCAACAGCAACGGCTGAAACAGCAATCGTTTCTTCAGACATATTATCTTCAGAGAAACCATTATCGTCGGTGTAAGTAACTTGAACGGTGAGTTTTTTACCTAGTAATGCTTCTTCAACTACGTAGGTAATTTGCGTTGCATTATTAATAGTTTCACCATCTGCAAACCACTGATAGGCGATAGTGCCTGAAGCCTCATCAGCATCATTAATTTGAGCTGTTAGTGTATTGCCAATTGTAGGTGTACCACTAATTGTTACTTCACCTTGTGTATTTGTTCTATCAACCGCTTGAGTGGGCAATGATGTTGGAGATTCTGAAAATCCGCGGTCATCTTCAAATGTAGCGGAAACAGTGATCACACTTGCAAATTGCGCCTCAGTTAGCAAAAGCGTTGATAGTACTTCATCTGCAATTGCAATATCATCAGCAAACCATTGATAAACAACCGTGTCGCTATCAAAACCATTGTCATCTACAACACTTGCGGTCAATTGCGAACCAACTAACGCATCACCAGTAATAGTCACACTTGCAGGAAACACCATGGCTGCCACATCAGCTGTTGGGTCGGTAATATGAGATTCGTTCACTCCACCATCATCTGTATATAGACCCTGCGCTGTAATAGGTAAACCTATTTGCTCGTCGGTTAACATGAATGATGCGCTATTAGCACCAACAATGGCTTCTCCATCTGCATACCAATAATAAGTAACTTCGCCTGATATACCATCAGGATCGCTCACTGCTACGGTTAATGTTTGCCCACTTGTTGGGGTTCCTGTTAGAGCTATAGAGCCCAAGTTGTTGTCATTGTTGTTTGAATCTGTATCACAACCAACAATTGCTGCTGCAATAGCGCAAAGTGCGAAGTGTTTTAATTTCATGGTGGTTCTCTTTAAGCAAATTTATGGTTCAAATATTTGGCTAATTATTGTGTGTGTTACCAAATAACCCGAAAGCTGTTACCAAATCACTATATCTTTATAACGAATTGTTAACCAACTTGGTAATATAACCATATCAAAATAAATTTTACCAGCACACTGACCAATTAAATTACAATAAAAAAACATTTAATTAACCAAGGTAATTTTTATTTAGTGGTCAAATTTCCATCTTTTTTAAAAATTTATAATTCAATGTGCTCACTTACGTATTTAACGTATAAATAAGCGCTGAATTGCATAAAGAGAATATATAGTTGTAGTGGTGTTTACTGACTGTATTTGAGAAAGGTGCTTAAAAATTACTGAGCTTACTGGGGTTTGTAAAAAGTTAAAGTAGGAAGAAAGTATCTGCCCTACTTTAACGTAAGAGAGTGTCGCTTTAGGCTAGTGTACTGTTATAAAACTCAACGGGCTCATCTGAGCCCATAGCAACTGGAACTCGTTGATGTAAGCTGCTTGGTGCAATATCTAAAATTCGCTTGCCTCTTGAAGTGGCACTGCCGCCGGCATTTTCCATTAATAATGCAAGTGGATTGGCCTCGTAGAGTAATCTAATTTTGCCGTTTTCATTGCCGGTGCGCTTATCTTGAGGATATAAAAATAAACCTCCACGACATAATATGCGATGAACATCACCGACCATAGCTGCGTTCCAGCGCATTGAGCTTTTTTCAAAGCTCTCACAGGTATAAAGCAATTTATCAAAATATACTTGTGTTGGCTCATCCCAGTAGCGGTAATTTGCCATGTTAACCGCAAATTCTCGGCTTTGTTTTGGTACATTTAGCTGTTTATTAGTTAGTAGATATCCGCCATGAGTAGAATCTAACGTATAGCATCGTGTTGGGCCGCCAGTACTCATTACAAGTAATGAAGACGGGCCATATAAAACATAACCTGCGCAAACCTGATTAGTACCTGGTTGCTTAAATTGCTCGTCACTGTCATAAGCAACATCATCTCGTGCTGGGTAAATTGTAAATATGGTACCTATTTGGCCATTCACATCAATATTTGATGAACCATCGAGAGGGTCAAAAGCAACTATAAATTTTCCACCTGGGTGAGCACCTACTGCGTGATCTTCTTCTTCCGACGCTACTGACTTTACTAACGTATCGTCTATTAATATATCTTTTAGAAGTTGATTAGCAATCACATCCAATTTTTTTTGTACTTCACCTTGGATATTTTCGTTTAGTGTTGAACCTAACACACCTGCAAGTTCACCTTGGCTTACTCTAAAAGCAATTTCTTTACTAGTCGCTAAAATTGTGCGAATAAGTAAAATAAGATCAGTTTCTACACCGTCTTCTTTTAATACTGTATTTAATCTTTTCATTAACTGTACCTATTTACACAATTAAGATCGGTAAAGCATTGTTCGAGTCTTGTGACCATACTTTGCTCAGAATGACGAAGCCATACACGTGGATCGTAGTATTTTTTGTTTGGCTTATCATCGCCATCAGGATTACCAATCTGTCCATGTAGATAAGCTTGCTTATTTTTGTAGTAATCTAAAATACCATTCCAACACGCCCACTGTGTATCAGTGTCGATATTCATTTTTACTACGCCATAAGTTAATGATTCTGCAATTTTACTGTATTCAGAACCACTACCACCATGAAACACAAAGTTAATTGAATTATTAGGCAAGTTGAACTTATCTGATACGTAAGCTTGAGAATCTTTTAAAATACTTGGCGTTAGTACAACATTGCCAGGCTTATACACACCATGAACATTGCCAAACGATGCGGCAATAATAAAGTTAGGGCTAATTTTACTTAATCGCTCATAAGCGAAAGCAACATCTTCGGGTTGCGTATATAAGGCCGAGCTATCTAGGTGGGAGTTATCAACACCATCTTCTTCACCGCCAGTACACCCTAACTCTATCTCAAGCGTCATTCCAATTTTAGCCATACGTGTAAGGTAGCGCTCACATATTTCTATATTTTCCTCAAGAGGCTCTTCTGAAAGGTCAATCATATGCGAACTAAATAGCGGCTTACCGGTTAAAGCAAAATGCCTTTCGCCCTCATCGAGTAAACCATCTATCCAAGGTAATAGCTTTTTAGCAGCATGATCGGTATGCAGCATAACGGGTACTTCGTAATGTGCAGCAACTGCGTGCACATACCTTGCTGCGCTAACTGCGCCAAGTACAGCGCCTTGCTGATCTGGCAACACTAAGCCTTTACCACAAAAAAATTGTGCGCCACCATTAGATAACTGAATGATGACTGGCGAACTCATTTTTTTGGCTGCTTCTAAGGTTGCGTTAATTGAGGTTGTACTTACAACATTAACGGCAGGTAAAGCATATTGGTTAGCACGAGCATGTTCGTATACCGCACTTACTTCGTCACCAACTATTACGCCTGGCAGTATTGCCGGGGCTAAATGTTCCATTGTAGGTTCCTTCTTACTTTATAGCTTCTATACACGAGTCAGTAATTGCTTGCCAGTTTTGCTCTTTAACCCATTCTTTTTTAGCGACCCATGTCCCACCTACTGCAAACACGTTGTTTAAAGATAGGTAGTCCATTTTGTTTTGCTCGCTTACGCCACCAGTTGGGCAAAAACTAACTTCTCTAAAAACACTTGATACAGCAGAAACAAACGGCGCACCACCAGCTAGCGATGCCGGGAATAACTTTTGCTCTTTAAACCCATATTCAAGAGCCATTAAAATATCACCTGTGTTTGATACACCTGGTAAAACAGGCACGTTACACTTTGTAAGTGCACTTAATAGTTTAGGAGATACAGCTGGAGTTACAATAAAATCAGAACCTGCATCTATTGCTTGCTGTAAAATAGTTTCGTTTATAACTGTTCCTGCACCAACTTTAAGCTCAGGTACTTGCTCTTTTATAGCTTTTAACGCATCTAAAGATGCTTCTGTTCTTAGCACAACCTCAACCAGGGTAAGACCTGCATTAGCCATAGCTTTAGCAATTTGTACACCTTGCTCTGGGGTATCAGCTTGAATTATAGGTAGCAGTGTTTGCCCTGACATAAGTTCAGAAAAGCGAGTCATAACGTTGTTCCTTTATTTTAAGTAGTGCGGCCGAGGTATGGCGGCCTATAAATTTATTAAATGCCAGCTTTAGCCATAGCAAGCTGAAAAACATCTTTTGGTGCAATTGCGCCAGGTTGTTGAATAACAGCACCGGCTGCTTTAGCACCAAGTTGAACTGCATCAGCGATAGATTTGCCAGATAAACGTGCGCCTAAGTAAACGCCGTTAAATGCATCCCCTGCTGATGTTGTATCAACAACATTAGTAACTGGTATTATTGTGTGACTTTGAAGTGTGTTGTCTAATTGAGTAATAACCGACTCTGGGCCATTTTTAACGATAATTTCGTCTATGTTATATATTTTTAAATATTCAATTACGTCTTCAACACTATGAACATCGTAAAGGGTTGTTAAATCTTCAACGCCAGGCAGTGTTACATCAGCAAGACCAAATGCAAGGTCGTACTGCGTTTTAGTCTCATCAACACTATTCCACAAACGAGCACGGTAATTAGGATCGAATACTATTTTTACGCCAGCACTTTTAAGTTGTTTTACTACACGCCAAAAATCTTCACGTGCGTTTTCGTCAATTACAGCAAGTGAAATGCCTGAAAAGAAAAACATATCACCTTGTGAAAGCTGTTTCACAACGTCTGTATTTAAAAAACTAACTACTTTTTTAGCTGCTGAGTCGCTGCGCCAATAAGTAAAGCTACGCTCTCCAAAAGCATCTGTTTCTATGTAGTACATACCAGGTACTTTGCTATCGTGAGCAAATACAAACTGAGTATCTAGCTGTTCACTTTCAAAGCGCTCTAACATTTTTTTACTTAAGTTATCTTGCCCTAAAGCAGTAACTACTGAGGTCGCTACTTGAGGAAAACTACGCTTTAAATACACGGCAGAATTATAAACATCGCCTGCAAATGATTGGTGTAACGTTGCTGCGCTCATTGCTCTGAGCTCAACCATACACTCACCCATAAAGTAAATATTTTTCATTTGGGAAATTATCCTTTGTAATAAACTGCTATGCGCAGACACAGTCGTGTTGGCATAGCAGTTACTTTCAGATTATTCAGGCTTTTTAAGAGGTTCTATTTTTGGGATCAGTAACCATACTGCTGCCATAGCTATAATGGCAAGAGAAGCACCAATAATAAACGCAGGAGCGTAATTGCCGTCAGCTGTTAAAATTGGTACCAGTGAAGTAAGGCCTACCGCACCCAATTTAGCTGCCATGCCAGAGAAACCAGACAATGTACCCACTGCTTTTTTGCCAAGTAAATCGCTTGGAAGAGTTTGTACGTTACCAATAGCTGTTTGAAAGCCAAATAAGATAACAGCCATAATAAGAACAGCCGTTGTTGGACCGCCTGGGTTTGCCATTGCTAATAACGATGGCAACATAATTAAACAACCTAGGGTAATCGTAAGCTTACGTGTTTTATCTGTATTCCAACCGGCTTTTAAGCGGTTTTGCGCTAATAAACCACCAAACCACGCGCCAAACATTGCGCCAACATAAGGTACCCAACCGTATATACCAATAGATTTAACATCCATTGCATATACTTCGTTTAAGTAAATTGGTATCCAAAATACAAATAGCCACCAAATAGGATCAATCGCTGCAGAGGCAATAATTACACCCCAGCTTTGTTTACGCGATAGTAGCTCTTTAGTCGAAGGATTGTATTCTTCTTCATCTTCGCCAGTGACATCGCCATTATCATCAACACGTCTTTGACCTGTTAAAATATATTCACGCTCTTGTTCGGTGATCCACGGGTGAGCACCTGGTGGCGCTTTAACTAGGATGATCCACGGTACTAGCCATAAAAAGCCCAAAGCACCCACAAATACAAACACCATCTGCCAGCTAAAATACACGGTTAAATAGGCAATTAAAGGAATAGCAATAATGCCACCTATGGCTGCACCAGAGTTAAAAATCCCCTGTGCAAGCGCACGTTCTTTAGTAGGAAACCACTCTGCATTTCCTTTAGCAGCACCGGGCCAGTTACCCGCCTCTGCTACGCCTAAAATAGCGCGGAATATACTTAAGCTTAAAACACCTTGTGCAAAAGCATGAGCCACAGTTGCTAGCGACCACACACCAATTGACAATACAAAACCTAAGCGCGTACCCACCCAGTCGAATATTTTACCGAAAATGGCTTGACCAAATGCGTAAGCAAATACAAATACAATAGAAATGTTCGCATAGATTTGTTTACGTTCTAATGCCGATTCATCTGGAAACATTTCTTCCACAATATCAGGCCATAAAACACTAAGTGCTTGGCGGTCTATGTAGTTAATAATGGTAGCAAGTGCAATTAGCACTATAACCCACCAGCGTAAGCCTTGAATTTTCATAGGTTAATCCTCAAGAAAGTCTTCACGCGCCGGGCTAAAGGTATCAATTAAAATACCGCCAGTTGGGCAAGTTGCACCATGATCTGCAAATGGTGGAATTAAACAGCTATCACCAGGTTTTAAAATTTTGGTTACGCCATCAATGTTAAAGTGAAACTCACCTTCAACTACATAAGTTACTTGAGAGTGTCTGTGAGCATGGTTATAACCAATAGCTCCTTTTTCAAACCAGATTTTAACGGCCATCAGCTCTTCGTTATATCCAAGCATTTGGCGTTTTAAACCGTTTCCTAAGTCTTCAATTTCGGTTTCGTTACCAAATGAAAAATGTGCGCTTTGCTTTTGCATCCTGTTTACTCCTGATTATTCTTCATCGCATAAACGCCAAGTCGGCCATTTAAGGTGAATGCTTTATTTTGATATGTGAAAGTGTGCTTGCTAGGGTTTGCTTGTGCAGCTTTATTAATCGCAACTAAATAAGATTTGCCCTTAATATCAACATTAACAAGTGTAAGCGTATCTTGTTCGCTGTAGTTAAGTGCCGTTACTCTGCTATTTGCTTCTAGCGTATATTCTTTACTTGGGTTGTACTCGCCATGCGGCTCTAAGATAGATATAAACTTATGCTGTTTAGCGCTATCTACTCGGCGAATAAAACCGTTTTCGTTACGTAAATTAAAGTGCGGGTCGTTTGCGCCTATTTGAGTAAATAAGAACGACTCATCTCCTTTAACTAAACTAGTTTGTGTATAAAAACGTCCGTTATCATTTAACCACGTTACCTTAGCTAGCCCTTGTACAGGTTTTGCCTGTGCCTTAAGCCATAAATGCTGGTATCCGTTTTTATCACCCAATGCTGATAACTGCTTAGCGTTACCTGTTAATTCAAAACTTGTATCAATTAACTGACCTTTATAATGTAGCGGTAAATCAAGCTGATGTGCTTTATTTGCAGTTACATTAAACATATCTACAGCAATGGTACTGTCAAGCTCTGGCAAGTTAACAAGCGCTAAAGTACGCTCTAACTCAACACCTTTATAAGCTGTTTTTATTTGCCCACTTGATACTGTACCGTATTGATTGGTTTCGAAAAAATTAAGTGTTGGGTGGTTATTATTACCCACTTCAACATTTGCATTAAAGTGCGTGGTTTCATCAACAACAACGGTGTTGTGTGCAACTGTATGCTTTGCATAAGTCTCGTTTTCAGGTAAGTAACGACCACCATATTTAGCTTCTACATTTAAAAAGCGTGCAGCGCCGTAATCAGATACGATTTCATTACCATGATCGTAAAACTGCCATGTAAGCTTATCAAAATGACCATGGCCTAAACCTTGTGCGGCAGGTTTAAATAGCAATGCTTGATCGCCACCTACGTCACTGCGCATAACAACCAAAGCGCCTTGCTTACCATCGTTACCATCACCAAAAGCAACGGATTTAAATACATATGGCTTTTCTTGGCTTTTATCCAAAGCTTGAGCAACTTTTAAGCCATCACCCGTTAAAACAATTTGATTTTGCTTTTTAGCTACATCTAAATAGCCCGCATCATTTGTTAAACCGTAAGCCGCAGTAACCCCTTGCACAAGCTCTATAGTGTCAATACCTTTACTTTTTATGGCATCGTTTATAGGAAAAAACAAACCGTTATAACTAAGCTGAATAGTCGTATCGATTGCTTTTAATAATATGCCATCGCGGTATTCAAATATCTTTCTTTGAGGTTCGTTGTTTTCAATCGCTTTAGCAAACGTTACAAATGGTAATAATGCAAAACGTTGATAGTAAGGCCCTTCATTGTAATAGCCTTGGGGAGAAAACAGCATTTCTAGTTGCTTAACAAAACCACCCTTACCCGACTTTTTTAAATCAAATAATGATTTCTCTACCCACTCTGGCTCGTCTAATACATAACCAGCCATACCAACACCAGCTGTAGCCCATGTCCCATGGTTGTGTACTTTATTAAACGTAGAAGGTTGCCCTTCAGACATAAATAATGAAACCGGGCGCAATAAATCATCTTCGATAGTTTTTATATTCGCAGCGCTTAGCGTGTCATGTACTAGGTCATATGCTTGAATCGTGTATACAAGCCACATAGCTTCATTCAGGCTTTGCCAAAAAAGTTTACCTGGGTTTTGCGATTTCACTTTACGCTTTGGATGTACATCAAGCGTTGGGTATAACTGTGCGTATGCAAGTAGCATATCGCGAACATAATTTGCGTATTTTTCATCTTTACTTAGCTGATAAATAACGCCCGCGTTGTACATCAGTTGGTAATTTTTTTTATGGCGTTCATGGGTATAACCACCACCACCATCTTTTGGAACTGGTACAGTGATAGGTTGTGCTATTTGCTCATCTACCTGCGCTTTTAATGACTCAAACGCTGTAGCAAATTGGCTCTCGCTGTTAGTGCTAATAGCTTGACGCATGTGTTGTACATCGTCGTTAGTGATTACCAAATTAGGATGCACAGCATGTGCATTTAAAGATAATAACAAGGCTGCAGTTACGCCGGCTGTTTTAAAATATGTTTTGCTTCGAGTTAAATTCATCATTATTACCCCGCCTTATTTAAAACGTTATTATTTTTAATTACAGCAGTATGCGGACCCGCCACTCTTAACTCTTTCACACTTGGAGATTGAGTTGCATTAAATGTATTATTTGAAATTTCTGTTTTAGGCTCACCTACGGTGTGCTCTACTACTACTGGAGCCGATTTAATAAACTTATTGCTTTTGATATTCGTAACCTGAACACCATGTACATAAACACTCGCTTGCTCTTTATTTCGCTTACCTAAGCCTACATTGTTTAATGTGTTGTTGCTCATGTGAAGGTGAGGACCAAAAGTACTTTCATCACTGCCGCCACGATAAAGCTTAAGCAAAGCGCCATCCACATTGTCGAATGTGTTATTTTTTACAATAACGTACTCAGCATTATAAATGCCTAAGTCTTCAATTTCGGTATTTAGGCTAATTACATTACCCGTTACGTTATCGAATGTATTACTTGTTAGCACAACTTCATCAGCCATCGCGCCTTTGCCAGTAACAAAAAAGTGAAATGAATGATTAATATCTAAATGTGTGATTTTAGAGTTATGCATTTCAAAGCGGTAGTTTTCAATCATGCCCCACTTTTTAGTACGCACAACACTATTATTTATCGCATCTGGTGCATTTTCACCGGAAATACTAAGCCCATCGAGCTTTAAGCTACCGCCATCGTGAATTTCAAATAATGTAGAACGTTGAAAAGTAAGCTTAGCTTGGCCTAAATTTTTAGCTTTAATGGTGAGCGCTTTATCAATCTTAACAAGCTTAGACACATCATATTGCCCATTATCAAGCTCTAAAACATCACCTGATTGGGCGTTTTCGATAGCCGTTAATAAAGCACTTGCGCTGGCAGTTACAGTATGAGTTTTGCCTGAGTCAAACTTTACTAAAGCAGGTACTTTCGGATACCAGCTAACACCTGTATCTTCTTTTTTAAGTACTTTTAGACCTCGTTTTGCACCCACTTTAATGTTAGTAGATTCTGGATAAAGCAAACCATTATCCGCTTTACTTAAAGCGATAGTGTGTGTTTTTACACCATAAGCTAACTCATCGAGTACTTTAGTGTTTGCAACGTTATTACTAAAAGCAATACCGCTTACATCATCAAATGTAGTAAATGGTTGCTGCTTATTTTGGTTAATAATAAGGTTATTTTTCATAACGCTATTTTTAGGTGCAGCACTTCGCTCAGCATCACTGCCGGCAGCAAGTTGTATGTGCTGAACGTTTACAAATGTATTGTTTTCAATGGTTGCGTTTTCTACTTGGTGATAACGATTTATCGATGAATTTGGTACACCGTTCATTACTGTAAAACCACTACCAAAACGGTAACCCGTTAAACCTTCTAAGTAGTTATTTTTAACAATTTGGTCTTTATTAATAACGCGAATACCACCGGTGTGATCTACCCCATTACCCAAGAAAATGTTTTCTTCAATAAGGTTACCGTTACCATGTCGAAGCGTTAACGTACCGCGCGCTTCAAAAAATACGTTATTACGAATAATATTTTTGCCTGACTTAACCGAAATAATTTCTACTTCACCGTTAGTACGCTCAAAATAATTGTTCTCTACTAATGTGTGTGAATCAGTTAATGAGTAATGGCTGGTACCAATGCGAAGTGTTTCGCCACCGTTTGAACCAAATGTAGGGCGGTAACCAAAAAAGTTATTATCAATCTTGTGGTAATTTTGCTGGCTTTGCTCTGTATTTAAACGAACTGCAACAGTAACCCCTTTATTACGCTTACCGACTAAATGACTGTGGTCAAACTGGTTGTGCTGCCCATATAGTGCAACCCAGTAATCTGACTCGCGTTTGTCTGGGTTATTGTAATTATCGATTACGACTTGAGTTACGCGTGAGTTATAAGCTAATTTACTTTTATTTTTACGAAATTCAATAACTGCAGAACTTGGTGTATAGCCATTTTTGAATACTAAACCCGAAACCTCTAAGTATTTACCTGCAAGTCTTAGGTTTGATTGTCCAGATAAAATTACTTTGCCGTTTGTTTCTGCGGTTAATAAAATAGGAGAGTTTTGTGTACCTTGGCCTTCAAGTAGGATTTCGAAGTCAGACCATGTACCATTTTTAAGGATTACTTTGTCGCCTGCGACTAAGTTAGAAGAAATATCACTGAAAGCTTGCTTATCATCTACAAAATAATCTTTGGCTGCTAATTGTGTAGATATACAACCAATGAGAACTAAGCTTAGCTTTATTGTGTTAATCAAACGCATAGTTAACTCTTTATATTGTGACTCGAATTAGGCTCTATGAATATTTAAATATGTTTTTACAAAGCAGGCTAAATCTCGTCAATCGATAGTGTGTGTGTGGGCGCTTAAACTATATAGTTAAGCGCCATATGTTGAGTCTTTATTACTTATTTAATTGCTTAAAGTAATCAAAGATTTCAGGTACGTTGCCTTGACCCATGCCCGCATCAAATGCAGCTTGTAGGTTAGCTGATGAACCTTCAGCAATTTTTGATTCAGTGCCTAGGTCTTCAACCATTTGAAGGAAGTAACCTAAATCTTTGTTTGCATTAGCAATAGAAAAACCAAGGTCACTTACATCGTCAACCGCGTAGTTTTTACAAAATTGCATAAATGGAGAGTTTGAAGGACCAGTAGACATAATGTCGAAAAGTTGCTGACGATCAACGCCTGCACGATCGGCTACTGCAAAAGCTTGTGACATTGCACATACCGTCGTCATACCCATAAAGTTATTAATTAACTTAGTAGTATGGCCTGCACCTAGTTCACCAAGGTGGAATACATTTTCGCCTTGATCTTCAAGTACTGGTTTAACTTTATTAAATGTATCAATATCGCCAGCTGCCATGATGTTTAATAGACCATCTTTAGCGTGTGCAGGTGTACGACCAAGCGGAGCATCAATCATGCCTGCGCCTTTAGCTGCTAAATCAGCACCAATTTTTTTAGTAGATGATGGAATAGAAGTACCAAAATCAACTAATACGGCGCCTTCTTTAATACCTGCTAAGATACCGTCTTCTGCGTAAACAATTTTTTCTACAACAGCTGACGTTGTAAGACAAAACATAACAATATCTGAACCTTCAGCTAGCTCTTTTGCAGTGCTTGCTGTTTTTGCGCCTCTAGCAACACATGCTGCAACCGCATCTTTGCTAAGGTCCATAACAATTAGCTCATAGCCTTTGTTTTGTAAATTTTCGGCCATATTGCCGCCCATTAAGCCTAAGCCGATGAAACCGATGACAGGTTTTGACATGAATAACTCCTAAATATGTTGGCGCATACTTTTATGAGTACGAGTATAAGTTACTCTATAAATAAATACGCTGTGTCTTTTGTTTCAATTTGTAGAGTAGATTTTAGCTTGAGTTATTTTATTAATTAACCTGTGCAAAAATGTAACTCTGATTAATTACCAATACATTGTATTCACTCAAACCAAGCAACTTACCAATTGGTATGCAAAAACTGTATTACCATACATGTTTTTTGTCAACCAATAAGTTAACCACGTAAATATGTATATTTTGCAACCGCTTTAACATGAAAAGTAATTTTAATTAAAATACAATTACTTACACTTAATACGGAGCTTATTTTACTGGTCATTTTTTGTTAGCAATATTGTTACTTTTTTTATACCAATGGGTTGACCAATACTTACCCTTTCATTACCAAAACATATAAAACCTAGTTAACTGACTTTAAGTTTGGTCATTTAAGGTTGCTATTCTTGGACAATTTTTATTTTAAAGATTGTATTTATGGCTCTTTTAAAACTTCGATTTATATTTAATTTAAGCACACGACTTAGATTACAAAAGCCTTTAAAAAGAATAAAATGTACGCTTATTATATTAAATAACGTGCCAGTAGGTGCGATATAACAGCCGTCACCGTTTGATGAGAATGGTTTAAATACCTCTACAGCAATTTCTGAAGCACTTTTATTTAGTAGCTACTGTTTAGTGAAGGGCTTTAAACTAAAAATAACGAGGGAATTAAAATGCGCTTATTACACACCATGTTACGTGTAGCCGACCTAGATAAGTCGATTGCTTTTTATACACAAGTATTAGGTATGCAGGAGCTACGCCGCTCTCAAAACGAGGAGTATCGTTACACTCTCGCTTTTATTGGTTATGGAAAAGAAGAAAGTAATACCGTTTTAGAGCTTACATATAATTGGGATAAGGATAGCTACGACCTAGGCAATGCTTACGGACATATAGCTATTGAATTTGATGATATTTACAAAGCATGTGATGCGATAAAAGCTGCTGGCGGTAATGTGAGTCGCGAACCAGGCCCTGTAAAAGGCGGCACAACAGAAATTGCCTTTGTTAAAGACCCTGATGGCTATTCAATTGAGCTTATTCAGAAAAAAGAAAATATGAGTGAGTTTTAATAATTTGTTTAAAAGTAAAGGTGCCCTTGGCACCTTTTACCGTAATTGACTATCTTTACTGGCACGACGATTGACGCCATTCAATTTTTTACCCTGAGCTTCGAGTTCGCTTTGGCACGAAACACAATACCTCACCCCGGGCAAAGCTAATCTTCTCGCTTGAGGGATTTTACAATCACATTCATCACAATACTCAGCACTGGCTCCAGATATTAAGTTTTGCCTTGCATATTGCACTGCATCATTGACACTCGCATCAATTTGATCTTGAATTGCGCCATCACGCGCCCAACCACTGGCCATAATTATCTCCTAAAATAGTAATAGGTTAGTTTTATGCTAGCAATGGAATGCTTTATTAGTGCTGAATAAAAAAAGCAGCTAAAAAGCTGCTTTATCATACCGATTATTCAATTTTAAAGGCTGTAGTCAACAACCTCCATACCTAATTTTTCAAGCTCTGGACGAAGTTTTTTAGCATCACCCACGACTAAATAAATCATGTCTTTAGTATTTAAATGTTTTTTAGCCAAGGCGTTAACTTCTTCTTTACTAATAGTACTAACAATCTTATTTCTTTCTTTTACAAAGCTAGGTTTTAAATCGAACTCTAATATTTGTGCCAAAAAGCCAAGTTTTGCGTTAGGCGTTTCGTATTTAAGGGCATCTTTTTGGTTAATAGCTTTACGCATAAACATAAGCTCTTCGTCTGTTACGCCATTTTTAGCGTAATTATTAAGCTCATTAGTAAACTCGGTAATAGACGCAGCAGTCGAATCAGCTCTTACTGCTGCAGAGGCTGTAAAACCACCTGATGTTTTATCACCCCAAAAACGTGAACGAGCACCATATGTATAGCCTTTATCCTCTCGAAGGTTTAAGTTAATACGGCTATTAAACGTTCCACCCAAAGCGAAGTTCATTAAATTTGCTTTAAAAAACTCACCTGTAATATCTTCAACCATATCGCGTTTACCGATACGAATTTCTGATTGCGGCGCACCGGGTTTATCTACAAGATAAATTACGTTTGTTTGAACGTTAGGCTCGGTAAAGTCTTCATCAAAACTTTGGCCTTTACCTTGCCAGTTAGCAAGTGCTGATTTAACTTTTGGTTCGACAGCAGCTTCACTTAAATCTGACACTATAATGACTTGAGCGCCTTGTGGTTTAAAGTTGGCTTTATAAAAGCTTTTAACATCAGCAAGTGTAATTGCTTCTATACTTTGCACAGTGCCACTGCTAGGCAAAGAAGCTATACTGGTACCATATAGCAACTTGCTATATGTATTTGAGGCTAAATAGCCAGCATCTTTCATTGAATGTTGAATATTTTGAATGCTTAGTTGTTTGTTGCGTTCAAAATCTTCACTGTTAAATGCTGGTTTAAATAGCTTTTCTTCAACTAATTTTAAAGTTGCATCTAGATTCTTTGTTAAACTAGATACATATATATTGGTATGAGTCTTGTCTGAGTAAATACTAATTTGGCTTCCTAGCTTTTCTAGTGCATTACTCATTTGCTCCGTTGTATAGTTTTGTGTGGACTCACTCATAAGTGATGCCGTCATTGACGATAAACCCACTTTACTGCTCTGCTCGTTATAAAAGCCACCCGGTACTTTAATAAATACAGCCGTAGTGGGTGTTTCGGTGCTTTGAGTGCCTAATATTTTAATACCGTTGTCGGTCTTAGTTTGCCAAAGCGCAGGTACGTCTACAGCAGGGTTTACACCCGCTACAGGCTGAACACTTCTATCAAACGTATCAACAGCTCTTCGGGCGACTAGATCATCAGCAGAGGTTGTAGATGGGCCGCCAAAGTCATGCTTTTTAGGAGTGAAATTATCTGGAGCGGCTATAAGCTGAGTTTGCCCTTCTGGTACTACACTCATAATAACTGCTGACTTACCTTTAATGTATTGATTAAATACACGCATAACATCTGCTTTTGTCACACTGTTATAGCGTGAAATTTCAGCCTTAGTTGAGTTTGGATTGCCCGTAAATGTTTCTGATGCGGCAAGTTGAGATACCTTCCCAGATACGCTTTGTAAGCCAAATATTGCACCCGATTCTATTTTTGCTTTTACTTTGTCTAAATCATCTTGTTTAACACCGCGCTTTTCAAATTCAGTAAATGAATCACGTATAATTTTTTCCATATCAGCTAACGTTTTACCTGATGTGGGGTTTGGTAAAGCATAAATACTAATTGAGCATGATAACTCTTGGCATGGGTGATTGGCACTGGCTTGAACTGCAAGTTGAGTCTTTACTAAGTTTTTATAAAGTAATGAGTTATTGCCACCACCTAAAATTTCGGCAAGTATATCTAGTGGTGCTTCATCCTCAGAGCGAGCATAAGTCGTTGGAAAACTCATTGCCAGTAAAGGTAAATGAACTTTATCTTCCATCGATATATATCTATCTGCATCAAGTGTTACTGCTGTTTTTTCAACTTTAGGTATTTCAGCTCCTTTAGGGATTGGTCCAAAATATTTAGTTACTAGTGGCAATATTTCATTGGCACTAATGTCACCACCAATGGTAAGAGTTGCATTATTAGGACCATACCATTTTAAAAAGAATGCTTTTAAATCATTAACATTCACACGATTTAGATCGTCCATAAATCCAATAACAGGCCACGAATACGGATGTCCATCTGGGTACATTGCTTGTGCCATACGCTCACCTAAACGACCATAAGGACGATTATCGATACGTTGACCTCGTTCATTTTTTACAGTTTCTCGTTGTACTTCAAATTTTTCTTGAGTCACAGCATCTAATAAAAAGCCCATTCTGTCAGACTCTAACCACAACATCTTTTCTAACTGATTTACAGGCACTGTTTCAAAGTAATTAGTACGGTCTGAATTAGTCGTACCATTTAAAGTACCACCTGCTTCTGAGATTATTTTAAAGTGCTCTTCGTCTGCAACATTTTCAGACCCTTGAAACATCATATGCTCAAAAAAATGAGCAAAACCTGACTTACCAAGTTCTTCACGAGCAGATCCAACATGATAAGTAACATCAACGTGCACAAGTGGATCTGAATGATCTTCATGCACTATAACTGTTAGACCATTATCAAGTTTATATTTTTTATAAGGTATGTTGATATCGTTAGGATTAGCTTGAACAGATTCTATGAGTGTAACGCCTGGAATTGATACCTCTGCTACTGTATTTTTATCAATTGCTTGGGTTGAGCTATTACAAGCAGCTAACCCTGATGCTAATAATACTGCAAGTGCTATTTTTGAGAGTTTCATTTTTTAGTCCATTTTTAATTAACTCAATGAGTTTAAGGACTAAGTAGACTTACAACAAGTCGTATCGGAATGAGATTGCTATGGTTTTGTAACTAAGTGTAAACACTTAATCTTTACGAGAAGATAAAATTTAGGAGGAAATTTATGGATATCTTAATAACACTTCACTTGCGTATTGAATAAGTAAATGGCGCCTCAAAGAGATTAGTACTCTAATAACGTCGTGCATAGTAGAGTGTGGTGTCACACTGCTAATACATTACTTAAAATAAGTAAGTGGCGTCCCCAAGGGGATTCGAACCCCTGTTACCGCCGTGAAAGGGCGGTGTCCTAGGCCTCTAGACGATGGGGACACATAAATGTGTCACTAGGACAACTGAATGGTTTAACTCGTTTCA
>Ga0207907_100166_pt1 | contig 35298 bp, 21 predicted proteins | sample LinPmetageLP52_FD_184062 | JGI IMG/M metagenome (GOLD analysis project Ga0207907, IMG submission 184062) | Marine viral communities from the Subarctic Pacific Ocean - LP-52 (SPAdes) | ecosystem: Environmental > Aquatic > Marine > Oceanic | place: Pacific Ocean | collected 2011-08-26
TGCTTGCTCAGCAGACAATGAGCAAAGTTTTGCAAATGTATCTGGGCAGCTTGCGGCTCCAGTCCAATTAAAAGTAGGCGAGGGCTTTGTAAATCCATTGGGATATTACGAACAACGCCCTCGGTTTAGTTGGAAGTTACCCAAAGAAGGTAGTGCTCAGTTGCAATCAGCCTACCGAGTACAAGTTGCAAGTACACCAACGTTTTATACAGAGGAAATTATTTGGGACAGTAAAAAAGTGGTGTCTTCCGCTAACGCTTGGATTGATTTAAAAGGTGCAAAATTACAGTCACGCCAAAAAGTCTTTTGGCGTGTAAAAATATGGGATGAGAATGATGAAGTTTCTAAGTGGAGTGAGGTCAACCACCTGGAATTAGGTTTAATAGAAAACGATGATTGGAAAGCACAATGGATTGGTCATCCTGATACCAATGAATTCGATATTGATAGTGTTTTTAATCGCTCAGTGAAAGGTGGCCGTTTTCCTGTTCCAAATAATAAGTATATCCGCCCACAATATTTACGGACAGGTTTTAATTTAAATAAAGATATTTCGCAAGCACGGCTATACATCACTGCAAAAGGCATATTTAAATCTTTTATAAATGGAAAAGCCGTGAGTAATGATGTGATGACGCCAGGATGGACACCATATCATAAACGTATAGAAACACTGACCTACGACGTTACATCACATTTAAATAAAGGAGAAAATGCATTAGCTACGATTGTTGCTGAAGGCTGGTACAGCGGAAGAATCTTTCACCCTACAAAACAACAACATATGTTGCCAATGCGTTTATTGGCGCAATTAGAAATTACATTCACTGATGGCACTCAAAAAATCATCACTTCTAATAAAGATTGGCAATCAACTAATCAAGGTCCAATTCGCGAGGCTAGTAATTATGATGGTGAAATTTATGATGCCAATTTTGAATTAACAAACTGGCACAGCGCTAATTTTAATAAAAACCTAAATTCAGATAAATGGAAACCAGTCGTAACAGAACCACTTGAAGAGCAATTGTTATTAAAGCCAAAGAGACACACCGCTGTACGTGAAACTTTAACCATTCCTGCAATAAAAATTGTTAGCCAAAAAAATGGAGTGACTGTTTTTGACATGGGACAAAATATGGTGGGAGTGCCAGAAGTCAACATTCCTGTTATTAAAAACCAGCAAGTCAAATTACGTTTTGCAGAAGCAATTGATAAGGGTGAATTCTCTGTTACTAATTTACGCTCAGCGAAAGCAACAGATCTCTACACGCCTAGTAAAACAGGGATGATACGTTATCAGCCAACCTTTACCTTTCATGGTTACCAATTTGTCGAGCTATCTGGTTACGACCAGACTAAATCCCCATCTCTTGATTGGATTAAAGGCAAAGTATTACATTCTGATTTTGAAGTGTACGATAATTTCACCAGCGCTAATACCAACCTAAATCAGCTTTCAGATAACGTATCTTGGGGCCTGCGAGGTAACTTCTTAGATATACCAACTGATTGTCCACAACGTGATGAGCGTTTAGGTTGGACGGGGGATGCTCAAGTATTTGTTCAAACTTCTATGTATAAAGCAGACGTTTATGGGTTTTGGGCAGCATGGCTTGAAAGCGTTCGTGAAGAGCAAAGTATTGATGGTATGGTGCCAAACTTTGTACCTTTTCGTAATTTTTTAACCAGCTTAACCGGTTCTGCATGGGGAGATGCCGCAACGATTGTGCCTTGGGAGCTTTATCAATTTACTGGCGACAAAAAGGTTCTCGCAGAAAACTACATTATGATGAAACGTTGGCTGAGCTATCATATATTTAATAGCTATCAGCATATTTCTACTATGAGTAGTCATGGAGATTGGCTACAACCTTTCACTGCTGACGGTAAGAATGGTGGCGATACGCACAAGGATTTAATTGCAACGGCCTATTATGCTCACTCAGCAAATATTGTAGCTAAAACCGCTCGTATTTTAGGGTATGACAACGAGGCAGATCAATATGACGCTTTGTTCAATAACATAAAAAGTAAATTCCGTGATTACTTTTTTGACGACTACTTATTACTTCGCACCAGTATTATAAAACCGCCGATATACAAAAATGGCAGTGAAAAAACAGGACCATTAAAAACAATCTCACCTAAAATGACGCAAACCAGTTATTTGTTGCCTTTAGCTTTTAACCTATTTGAAGATAAAGAACAAAATAAAGCAGTTAATCAGTTAGTTACCTTAATTGAAAAAAGTGATCGTCATTTACGAACTGGGTTTTTAGGCACACCTTTATTGGCACCAGTTTTACAAAAATTCGGTCATAGTGACCTTATGTATGAAATTTTATTTAAAGAAAGCTACCCATCATGGTTTTACTCTATTAAACATGGTGCCACTACTACGTGGGAGCGCTGGGATTCTTACTCATTACAGACGGGATTTAACGGCGAGAAGATGAACTCGCTAAACCACTATGCTTACGGCGCTATTGCCAGTTGGTTCTATCGAGGTATGTTAGGAATTGAGCAAACACAACCGGGTTTCAAACATTTTAAAGTTGAACCCCAATTTACTACTAAACTGTCAGAGGTTAGTGGTAGTCACCCAACACCTCAAGGTGAGATTGCTGTTAGCTGGTCAATAAAAAATCAGCAACTTAGTATGACTTTAACTGTGCCAAAAAACACTGAGGCGTCATTGGTACTGCCTAACATAAAAAGCATCAGTATTATCCGTAATAATTCTGTTGAGGTTCAAAGTACTGACTTATTACCACCAGGTAACTATGAAATCAAAGGCAACTTTAATTAATGGATATAACTTAGCGCCACTTTTAGTGGCGCTAAGTATTCTTAAGTTCGAGCTCCAATTCACTCAGCCACTCCTGATAATCAAACCAACCTCTTTATTATTGATGTAAGTAAAATGTAGCTAAGCTATTTATTATTTGACATTACCAATCACAATGAGTCAATATCAGTCAAATTAAATATTGTGTTTAGTCGATAATTAACTGGTGTACAGGCGTTGTTATAAGACGTGTCTTTTCATCATTATGTCTTAGCTGATTTTTAAAAGAGGGTTTAATGAGAAAAATAATAACTAAAAGTGCTTTGGCTGTTGCTGTATTACTGGTGTTACCGGCATGTGATGCGGTTGAAACTAATAGTAAGCAAGAAACTCTTTTAAATGAAGATGCTATGTTTTGTAGTGCCACACTTGATAAAGCCCAATTACAGCTGGACGATTTCAGAAAAGCTTATACAAATCCAAATAAAATACCGACTTCTTTTAGTGACGGTAAAACCAATTTCATTACCCCAATGGGGTGGACGAGTGGTTTTGTCGCTGGCAGCTTTTGGTATATGTATGAGCACAATCAAGATAAAAGCTGGTTAAATACCGCCGTAGAGTGGACAAGTGCATTAGAGGACATGCGTTTTAATCGTAAAACTCATGATGTGGGTTTTATTATGAATAACTCCTTTGGTAATGGTCTAAGACTTACCGGCGATAAAAGTTATACCCCAATTTTAGTTAGCACGGCTCAAACATTAATGGAGCGCTACAATCCCAAAATTGGTGCCACATTCTCATGGAGTTGGGGTGTATGGGAGTTTCCGGTCATTATCGATAACATGATGAATTTAGAGTTGTTATTCAATGCTTACCTTGCCACCGGAGACAAAACTTATTATGACGCTGCTGTAAGTCATGCCACTGTTACGATGAAGCATCACTTTAGAGATGATTTTAGCTCATACCACTTAGTAAATTACAGTCGAGATACCGGGCTGCCACTATCAAAACAAACCTTTCAAGGTATTACTGATGACTCATCTTGGTCTCGAGGCCAAGCATGGGGGGCTTATGGCTATACAATGGTTTATCGATACACAAAAGATGAAAAGTTTTTAAACCATGCTCGTAATATTGTGAATTATATCCTAACTCATAAAAACATGCCTGAAGATCTAATTCCGTATTTTGATTATAACGCGCCTGATGATCCGCAGATTGAAGATTATAAAGATTCATCAGCTGCATCTTTACTTGCAAGCGGGTTATTAGAGCTCGCGGATTATGTTGAAAAAGAAGAGGCTGCACGTTATCGCAAAGCTGCTATGACGATGCTAAGAAGCTTAAGCTCACCAGAATACCTCGCTGAAAAAGGTGAAATTGGTCACTTTTTACTTAAACAAGCAACGGGCAACTATCCTGCAGGTAAAGAGCTAAATGCGGCGCTTAATTATGGCGATTATTATTATTTAGAAGCGCTTAATCGCTGTAAAAACACAATATAGCTATGAATACATTTGCAACAATCAACACACAATAATTTAGGAACACCCGACAATGTCTGTAATCACCAGTAAAATAAAACGGGAAATACCACTACACAAATTCTTGCGCTCCAGCGTAGTCGCTACTTGTTTTGGTTTTATAATAACACTCATCGCATTTAAAGCTTCAGCAACAGAGGTAGAGCGCCCTTCGATTTGGGTAAAAAAATCTGAACGTCCAGAGATTTTAAATAAAATTAAAACAGAGCCTTGGGCAAAGTCATTATTTGAAGAGCTTAAACACCGTGTTGAACCAATCACTGCACTTAATAAAGAAAAGCGTTTAAAATTGCTTGAAGAGCTGCCATTAGTTTGGAATGAAGATAAGTCACAAGCACCTATTTTACCGCATTTCCGTGTAAAAGGTGGCGGAAGCAAAGAGCAGTTAATAAGCGTTGTTAAAGCACTGCAGGACGGCGTTGATTGCGGTGTAATGTACTTCTTAACGCAAGAAGATAAATACGCTGCTTGTGGTGCAGATATACTTAACACCTATTCAAATGCATTAATACAAATGAAGGTGCATAAAGAAGGCGCCATGAATTCAAGCTGGATGTTTCCAGGCGATCACCTGTATGAAGCTCGCGTGATTGGTGCTCAATTACCGATTATCTATGATTTGGTTTATCCATATTTAAAGTCTGGCGGCAAGGTTTACGACTTACAATCAAACAGCTTAGCCGCGTTTGATTTTGACCAGGCGCAACAGGTTTTTAAAACCTATATTTGGTTAGCGCTTAATAAAGGTTTACTAGACTCAAACTGGCCCGTATTAGAGTCATCAAGCCTTGTACACAATATTTTAGCACTAAATGACCCAGAGGAAATCGCTAAGTATTTACCGTATTATACAGACTTAGATACTAAGCATCAGGCTTCACTAAAAACGGTAGCGAAAAAGTTTGAAAACGAAGGCGATATTTGGCCAGAGTCTTTCCAGTACTCTAAGCACGTAGCTGCTTTTTCGGTTTATCTAATGACGTTGCTCGACCGTTACGATCCAACGCTTAAACTAGGTAAAAAATATACTAATATTCCTGCGGCATTTACCTCGTACTACGACCTACAATACCCAAACAACGAATATCCTTACATTGGTGATGGCCATCGTACGTATAAACCAGAGTATTCGGCTTTAGAAATGTCATTGTTATTAGCTAAATTAAATAGTAACGAAAAACAAATAAATGACTTTAGTAATTATTTAGCCTCAAGCATTAATGCTGGCGTATATGATCGAGGACACCTTCATAACCGTTCTTACGGCGCAAGCCCATATTATACGCCTCTACAACTGCTATGGTCTGTAAAAGAAATACAAAGCAGCCAAGAAGTCGACGTAGCGCCACCTCGTCCTAGAACCAAACGTTTAGAATATGCGGGAATGAATATTCAACGTAATGTTAGTAAACAAGATCCCGTTAAAAACAGTTTAATGGCATTTGTGGCAGGGGGCTCTTATATTCATGGTCATGCTTCTGGTATGGACATGGAACTATATGGTCAAGGCCATGTTCTTGGCATTGACGGAGGTAAGGGCACTTACAGAACACCGATTCATGAAAATTATTATCGTTTATTTGCCGCACATAACTCAGTGATAAGTAATGGAGCATCTGCCTCTAGCGGTGATTGGATAAACTTAGGTATTAATCGCGTGCAGTCTATCGCTATGGAGCCTGCAGCTGGTGAAACTGGTGTCTCAGATAAATACTCGTTTAATATTTCATCTTTTTATGATGAATTTAATAAAGTTACCCCAGCTAATCATCAGCGTACATTAGCATTGATCAAACTTTCTGATACTAAAGGCTACTACCTAGATATCTTTAGAGCTAAAAGTGATTATGAGCAAGAGTTTCACGATTATGTTTACCACAACATAGGTGACAAAGTTGATATAACGACAAACTCAAAAAAAGTAAAATTAAAAGCAGATGCGCAGCGCTACCAAGCGGCAGCTAAAACCCCGTGGGTTAAACATAAAGATTATCAGCACCCAGGCTGGCACTATTTTGAAGATGTTAAAACGGCGTCAGTTTCATCACAGCAATTCGAGGCAACGTTTACGGCATCTAAATTGGGCGATAAATCAATCGCCATGCGTGCATTAATTCCTGCAGGGCTTGATATTGAGCTTACAACTGTAAATGCGCCAAAAGCTTATGGCGCGTCTGCGCCATACAACAAAAAGCCATTGCCCACGTTTTTAATGCGCCACCAAGGCGAAACGTGGAGTAACCCATTTACAGTGGCTTACGAATCAGTAACCGAAGGTGAAGACTATGCGTTAACTGCTGTAGAAAGGCTTTACGAAAAAGATCTATTTAAAGGTGTAAAAGTCAGCGCCACGGTCGATGGAAAGTCACTAACGCAATACATCATTGTGCAAGAAAATAGTAATGATAAATACGAAGACAAAGAGTTAGGTATTTACTTTGAAGGTCAATTTGCCGTTATAACTGCCGATAAGCAAAACAAATTGGTAGATATGTATATAGGCAAGGGTACTAATCTACAATTTAAAAAACAGACGCTTACAACCTTTTATAAAAATTCAGCCTACATGAAAATGTAATAATAGAGGTTTCATCCTCAATTTAAATTGAGTGTGGTTTATAAACCAACAATATAAACCATGCTCACTTACACTCGATATTTACTTACACATCACACCGAGACACACTATGCCATTATTCATACCCCTTAAAGCCTCAGTCGCAAATCGCATTAAAAAAGCAGTCGTTTTAAATTTAGTTATTGCCACCGGATTGTTAAATAGTGCTTGCTCTACAAATACGCCAGTCAAACAAAACACCGCGTTTTTGGATGAGCGCGCTGCATTAATAAAAAAATATTCAGCAACAGATAACGTATTTTCAACTCTGCAAAATCAAGTCGACCCAAATGATCCGCAAAGCAGTGAATATTGGCGTTGGAGAATAGATCAATACTTATATGGTGCTTACCCTGATTATCAAGCTATTTATGATAAATACACAAAAGGAAAATCGTTTCACCAAATTTACAACCTACCACATGAAAACCTAGGCCCTAAAAAGGCTCTACCAGCATCGTTACCAAAACTACCTGAAGGTTATTTTACCGACAACCTTCAAGGAAACCCACACACCGGGTGGCACGATGTCATTGGTGATAAAGTATTTATTACATATCAAGGGCATTTAACCGACCCTTACATAGCCAGATACGATCTTAAAAATCATAAATGGGAAGGGCCTTATAAAGCCGCTGAAAGTACGCTTTCAAAAGGTGATAGAAAAATAGATAGCCACGGGCGGCCAATACTAGAACAAGACAGTAAAGGTCACTTTCATATTATTTATGGCGGCCACGGCGGAGAACGTGAAGACGGCTTAAATCCGCTTTCAATCGACACCCCTCATGCCGGTGGAAGAATGCTTCATGTTATGTCAGAGAAACCAAATGACATGAGCAAGTTTGTTTATGTAAACGACATAACTCCGTTTGCATCGTATACCGCCAGTGAAAAAATGGCCAACGGCGACATTTACCTATTTACCCGCACAGGAACGCATAAATCACCTTGGGTATATTACAAAATGCCAAGTGGTGCACAAACGTTTGATAAACCGGTCATCATTACAGCACCCACACCGCAAGAGCACAATCCAATAAACGTCGATACGTTTTATATTACCCCAAAGAAAGTGTCTGATACTGAAATCGCTATTAGTTCATTGTGGCATGAATGCAACTTTCTTGAGGAGCACAACAAAACTAATTACGGGCGTATTAACTCATATTACATGAAGCTAGATACCACTACAGATACGTTTTATAACGCACAAAATGAAAAGTTAGCGTTACCTATAACGTTAGCGAAAGCAAACGAAAAAACACTGGCTTTTGACTCCACACAACGAGAAGAAACACCTTTTAGTACCGTTCCTGTGGTGTTAGAAAATAATGCCCCTGCGGTTGCGTATCAAGCGCGCACTAAAAGTTACAGAGAGTGGCGTGTCACGTCGTTTGAAAACGGCCAATGGAAACACAGCCAACCTATGCCTGGTGCAGCTAACAGAACCTTGACCGATAATAAAAACATCACGATCACCAATATTTTAAAGCTTGAATTTTTAGGTAAAGAGCAGGACCAATATACAGCGGCTGTGACTTATAAAGATACCAAAGGCCAGTCTATTTTCGCCACAGCAAAAAGTGACGATAAACAAAATTGGCGTGTAGATAAAATATTTTTGAGCTCAACTAAAACACGGCTGCAAATGGAAGTAGTCAATAATGAGCAAGGCAATGCCGTCGCCGTTTTACTCAATGTTAGAAAAGGCTCAGCACAACGCTTATACCTATGGAGTGAAGGTAAGTTCCGCCCAGCTTGATAAGCCAGTGTGAAAATCAACTTATAGGGTAAAATTTAATGTAAAAAGCGCTGCCATTTTGGTAGCGTTTTTTATTTAAGCTAAGGTTGAGAGGGTCAAATGAGCGAGAATAGGGCGGTCGTTCAAGCTTGTTTTTGGACATAAATGAGTTAGAGCCGAAGGACGGCCCTGTGCCATAAGCCGACTATCAGCCGTAACTCGTTTCTGCCCCCAAATGAGCTAGGGCGAGCTTAAAGCTCAAAAAGATGACGAGACTGATAGAGATTCTAAGAAACGCTACCTTCCTAAAATGGGGACGTAAAAATAATCTGGGCCGTTATGGTACATTTTATTCCTTATATATCAATGTAGTATTATCTAGACTTGGGTTCGATGGTTGATTTTTTACGTATAGCCTTCATAATAGATAGTAGGTTAATCGGAGGTTTATTATGTCTACAGCTGAAAAAGTAAGGTCTGACATACGAAAAATGAAGCCTGGCACTGTTTTTTTGGTTAGTGATCTTAAAGCGTATAAAGAGTCAAAATCTGCTACAACAAAAGCTCTTGCATACTTCATGAAAAAAGATGAAAAAAATGATGATAGTTCAATTGGTAAGATTGCTGATGGATTATTTTATAAAGTTGAAAAAAGTAGATTCGGTAACTTGCCGCCATCCTATAGCGAAGTAATCCACGCTTTAACATACAGAAATAAAAGAAAGGTTGGCTATACAGTGGGACCTAGCTTGTTCAACAAGAAAGGGCTTAGTACCCAAGTCCCTTCTGTTGTTACTATCATAACATCGAAGAATGCTCCCCATCATATTAATGCATATGGAATTAAAATTGAAGTAAAGCGTACCAAAGAAACAGTAAGAGAAAAGGACATTGCTAGATATGAACTGGAATATATTTTAAACAATATTAGTAAAGTTCAAGATTTTGAGGGTGGCAGCTTATCTGACTCATTAGAGGAGTATATACAACATATTGTTGATGACTCCAGGAATTTGAGAAAGTTATATAAACACTTAAGTTATAAAAAAACCAAGGCTCTGTTCGGTGCAATTCTAGATGATTATCAAGAAAAACACGATGCAAACTTTGAGGGGTTTCTTTCTGAAATAAGGAACGATTTGAGCAGAAGAAGCCACTATCGATTAGGTAGTCTTTCTCGGCACGTAAAAAATAAAGATGAATGGAATATTACGTTTTGATTCTACATGAAGAAAAAAACCAAAAGGTATTTGATCAAGCAATACGATTAACAGCTGCTGAATTCAATGTACCTCAAGCTTATGTTGAAAAGGATTACTTCTTAACAAAATCTCTGCTTAATTTATCACAATCTTCGGATAAAGATTGCGTTGTTTTTAAAGGTGGAACATCACTTTCAAAGATATACAAAGTACTCTATCGGTTTTCAGAGGATATCGATTTAGCTATCATTCCGGAGAATGAATGGGGTGACAATAAAATCAAAAGGGTAGTTAAGCGGGTTGTTAAAAATGCCTGCAAAGATCTTGAGGAGACAGGGGAGAAATTTAATTCAGGCTCAAAGTTCAAGAAAGTAAGGGTTCGATTCCCACTAATTGATCCCAAGCAGGATCTTGGTGAAGTCCAAGAGACGATTTTAATCGAGTGCAATGCATTTACAACCCCATCACCTATTGAGAAAAAGCCAGTAAGAACGCTAATTGCTGAGTGGGCAATTAAAAGCGGAAACTCTGACATTATAGAAGAGTTTAACCTTCAGGATTTTGAGATTAATGTGTTGTGTTGGAAACGAACGCTCTGTGAGAAGATTTTGGGTTTGATGGCTGCATCTACGAGAGATTTACTACAAGACAAGGTTCGTCACTTCTATGACATCACATTAATGTTGCGCCATGATGAAATAAAGGAATTCACTAACTCAGATTGTTCTTTCTTTGAAATGATGGGGGTAACAGTACAGAATGATATTAATCATGCTGGAAGATTTGGCACTCCTTGGATAAATAGTGACTTAGGCCTCAACCAGCCTTTCCACGAGTTTAAAATAAGTTGGAAACTTGTAGAAGAAGCTTATTATGGTGATTTCGAGAAAATGGTGACTAGACCTGAGCGAAGCCCAGGCATTGATGAGATTTCTGCTGCATTTAGTTGGTTACAGGCTAGGCTTGTCAGCTACTCAAATAGCTCTTTTCACCAAGATTGCTTACGCTCAATGAGCTAAAGACATAACAATAAAATCCAAAGAGACAAGATGAAGTCTCGATGCGCTCATCGCGATCTTATTTAGCACCTTTTTGGACATTAGCTAAGTCACTATTGTCCAAAAACGAGTTTACTCGACCGTCTGCTTCTCGCTCTTTTGAGGCATTCGCCTCAACACGTTTTGGGGCAGAAACGAGTTAATCATGAATGAATGCTCATGGCACTCACTAGTCACTCGACAAGATAAAACGTTGATAATATTTGGCAAGGTATTTTACTGTGTCGGATGGCGCTTCGCTTATTCGACCTACTCTGGTAAATAGTCGACTTGAATAAATGACGTTTTATTTAAGCTGAACGCAAACGCTAATGTATCCATACAAACCATAGGAAGTATGTTTAGCGCATTTTTAAGCGCTCTATGGGTTATTTTCTGACTAAACCAATGATACACTTGAATCATATTCACTCACTAAGGTGTAAAACCAATCATGAAAATAGCATTAATGTTTGAAAATAGCCAAGCGGCTAAAAATCCAATTATTTTAAACGAACTTGAAAGTGTTGCCTTACCGTTAGAACACAGTGTGTTTAACGTGGGTATGAATAGCGAAAACGATCATCACCTAACGTATGTTCATTTAGGCATTATGGCGGGGATTTTACTGAACGCTAAAGCCGTTGATTTTGTATTTGCAGGATGTGGCACTGGCCAAGGTGCGATGATGTCGTTAAATGCTCATGATGGTGTTTTCTGCGGCTATTGTATTGACCCTTCAGATGCCTTTTTGTTTAATCAAGTGAATAACGGTAACGCATTAGCACTGCCGTTTGCTAAAGGGTTTGGTTGGGGCGCTGAGTTAAACGCGCGTTATATTTTTGAAAAAGCACTTACCGGTGAGCGCGGTGCGGGTTACCCTGTTGAGCGCAGGGAGCCTCAGGTGAGAAACGCATCAATTTTAACGCAAGTAAAGTCAGCCTTAGTTAGTCGCAGCTATGTTGATTCATTAAAAAACCTTGATCAAGAATTAGTTAAAACCGCAGTTTCGGGTGAGCGTTTTCAGACATGTTTATTTGAAAACGGCCAAGATCAAGACCTTATTGATTATGTTAAGTCATTATTAGCTTAATAACTGACTCGCATTCGGAGAATTGTCAGTAAGTAATATCCCTTGAGTTACTATTAACTTAAGGGTTATTACTTATAAAGTTTGAACATCACACCCACTTGCTGCCGATTTTAGCTGGTGCTATCCCTCAGAATACCTTTGCGTTAATTGAAACTACCTTGTTTATTTTCTCTCTTTTTACCGTTTGTTTAACAGTCACGTACTTCTAATTGAAATAGAGTTAAATCTATTTTCAATGATTAATGTTGATAGTTTGTTAGTTTATTAAATTTCATTTACAATCATTTTTACTCATATTAAGTCGTTATGCATAATTGTTCTTATCTTGATGATTTACAGAGACGAACAGGGTGTTCAAAAATCCCTTAATAGAAAATAGCGATTACAAATTACCGACTTTATCAAGATAGAGAAACAAATAATGAAAAAACTATTACTGCCTTTGATTATTTTAAGCACTTTTTTGAGTGTAGCTTGTAGTCAAAGCACAACACGTATTGAAGGTAAAACGAAAGAGAGTGCCTCAAATCAATCAATAAAAGGCAAATTTGAAGCTCTTAACCCGCCTATAGGTCGTTTGGCCGTAGTCATAGATGGTAATTCCCCTGATCCCGATGATATTGGTGCTACACCTGTTATGTTGGCGCTTTTACAAAACACTGGGTTATCTAGCCGACTTGTTCATTTATCTCACTCTTGCGATTTAGACCCTTTTAGAAACAAAGCGCGGTATCAAATTGATGCCGAAAATGAAATGCGTCGGCAAAATAAACTAGATGAATTAAGTGCTAGAGGTATCGATTTATTTGGACCATTTAACAATTTACGTGATTTTTATAATTGCCGAGTTGATCAAGCAGGAGCAACACAAGATTTAGTCGATGCAATCAACGCATCATCTATTGATAATCCGCTTTGGATAGTTGAAGCAGGTGAGCCCGACCTTATAGGCTATGCATTGGAAGCTGCACAAAAAAATAAGGTGCAACATGTTCACGTGGTGTCTCATCACCCTGCAAATGACAATAGCGGTGACTTTTTTACTTGGCAGCAAATTCTAGACTTTGGTGTAAAAGAGCATCAAATAGGAGATCAGAATGTGGGGCTTCAGGGGCCAATAGCTGATTGGGACTGGGCTAAAAACCATTCAGATAGTGGTATTGCATTTATTTGGGAAATGATGGCCTATGCTGAGAAAGACGGTGTTGTTCCGTTTCAAACTAATAAATTTGATTGCTCTGATGCAGGAATGATTTATTGGTGGATAACGGGCGCTGATAATGACGGTAATAAGCACTCAACACCAAAAGAGATAAAAGAAGTTTTACTGCTTAATGCGGTTAATAGGGGCTAAAAATTTGAGACTATTAAACACGAAATTAGCCCTTTATCTACCGATTATTGTAGCCAGCTTTACAGCTTCAACAACCAATATTAACGCGATGCAGAGTTATCATGAAGATTTAGGCTTCGTGGTTATAGAAGCAGAAAAATTTTCAACTCAGCACTTAGATGCTAAGAGGCGATGGTTGGTGTTTTCAAAAAATACGCCAGTTCATAATTTCGCTGATGCAGACCAAGCCCATTATCATGACGCTAGCAACGGGTCTTATATTGAAATACTCCCTGATACCCGCAGTAACCATCACGAAGCGTTAGTTAGACATGAGAACTTCACAAATAAAGCCGGCACAATGGCTGTGCTTAGCTATCCGGTTTACTTTGAAACGCCTGGGAAATATTACGTTTGGGCAAGAGCATACAGCACCGGAAGTGAAGATAATGGCCTGCATTTAGGTATAAATGGGCAATGGCCAGAATCTGCACAGCGCTTGCAACTATGTGAGGGTAAACATGCATGGACATGGTCTTCTGCTCAACGAGTAAACACGAATCATTGTGGTACTCCCAACACCATTTATATCGAGATACCACACAAAGGCATTCATACCATTATGGTATCAATGCGTGAGGATGGCTTTGAGCTTGATAAATTACTCTTAACGAAAGAAAAGGGCTATATACCTGTAGGTAAAGATAAGCCAGAAACACTGAATAAGCCCAAACAATTACAAGAAAAAACTCAGTTATTAAAGGTAACGGACTACACCCGGATTCTATACGCAGTGGACGATTTTACTATTGAAAATACGGGCGAAATTCCCTATTACCAGCATAAAGCAGAGAATGCCTTAGCAATAAATGCGGTGAACACTACTTACCGTAATAAGTTTGCACACGCAGAATATATTGTGCAGGCCAAAGACGTTGGCAGCCATACTCTTGACTTGGTCACACTAGCAGAAACAGACGGTGAATCGACTTATATTGTTTCAATAAATAATAAAAAAATTGGCGAGTTTACTAATCCAGAAACGAGTGATGATTACGAAGAAATATACTTTAGCATGAAGGGTGTTGAACTCGCTAAAGACGATATTATACGAGTTTCCTCTAAAGCAGTCACAAATGGCAAAATTCCTGAGAACGGAGGTACCGCATTTGCCAGAGGACGATGGCGGGCGCTGGTGTTTAGCAGAAATGATTAATGAATCGCTATTCTGACCATACAAAAATACAAAGAGGTGGCATATGTGTTGTATGAGTTTTGGTTACAAGCAAGTTTGGATGTGGATATTGTTATGTTGCGCTTGTAGTTCACAGGCAGTGGAAGGCGGGATTGCAAAGCATGACGTGTCTAACAAACCCAATATTTTATGGTTAGTAGTTGAGGATATGAGCCCTATTATTGAGCCCTATGGTGATAATACTATAAAAACACCCTCTATTACTCAACTTGCAAATGAAGGGGTGACTTATACGAATGTGTATTCAACTTCAGGTGTGTGTTCGCCAAGCAGAGCAGCTATAGCGCTGGGAATGTATCCTTCTTCGGTTGGTGCAAATAATATGCGAACAACCTCTAATACTGAGCAAACAGGTTTGCCAAAATATGAGGCTGTACCCCCTGAAAATGCGAAAATGCTTAGTCAATACCTTCGCGAGGAAGGCTACTACACAACAAATAACTTAAAAACTGATTACCAATTCAAAGCGCCAAAAGCAGCATGGGATGAAAGTGGGCCTTTCGCTCATTGGCGTAATAGAAAGCCCGGGCAGCCATTTTATGCAGTTGTTAATTTTACCACGACACATGAGTCAGGCTTATTTGAGCCATATGGGTTCAGAAAAATAGAATCTCGGCACTACTTTTCTGACAATAGAAAGAAAATTGCAAAACTACCACAACATCATGCTGAAAAATCATCTGAGGCGAATACACCTGAGCATGTGCCTAAAGATCTTGATTTCCCTATTCCGCCATATTTGCCTGATACTCCTCTTGTTAGGCGCGACCTATGGAAAATGTATAATAACCTTGCAGAAGCCGATAAACAGATTGCTGCGGTATTACAGCAATTAAAAGACGATGGCTTATACGATAATACTATTATTATGTTTTACTCAGACCACGGCGGACCTTTACCAAGGCAAAAGCGGTTAATTTACGATAGCGGCCTCAAGGTCCCTTTTATAGTTCGTTACCCCAATGCAAAGCATGCAGGCAAAAAAAATGACGAGCTGGTTAGCTTTGTTGATTTTGCCCCAACGCTTTTGAACCTAGCTGGTATAGATAAGCCCGAGCATATGCACGGGAGAAGCTTTTTAGGTAAACAACAAACTGCAAAACGTGAATACATCCATGCTGCAGCAGATAGGTTTGATGGTTTTACAGATGTAATAAGGGCTGTTAAAAATAAGCGCTTTAAATACATTAGAAATTACCGTCCAGAACAAGGTTATTATTTGCCAGTAGTCTATCGAGAAAAAATACCTACCATGCAGGAGCTATTACGTTTACGAGATGCAGAGCAACTTACACCGGCACAAGCTTTATGGTTTAGAGGTAAAAAAGACCCTGAAGAATTCTTTGATTTAGCCAATGATCCTCATGAGTTAAATAATATTATTACCGACCCCAGCTATAAAAAAGTGGTCGCTGAGCTTAGTGCAGAAATGGACCGTTGGTTAAGAGAAATTAACGATGAACCACGGCTTGCGGAATCCCAACTTATTAAACAACTGTGGGCGGGAAGTGAATCACAGCCAGTAACCGCAAAGCCACAATTTAAAATCAGTAATGGCATAATACACCTAAGTAGCCCAACGCCTGGTGCGGTGATTTCTTATCAATTAGGTAACATCACCCCTCCTGATTTATGGCAATTATACAAAGGCCCTTTTAAATTAGATCAAGCAACATCGGTGAAAGCCGTTGCTCATAGAATTGGTTTTAGTGAAAGCGATAGCGTTATTTACGACCCTGATAAAATTATTTACTCACAATACTAGCGTTTTAAAGCAGAAAAATAATGATAAAAATATTCAAGATTATAGTAGTTGTAACGCTTTTGATGAGCAGCTTTTTTTCTATTGCTAATGAGGAGTGTTCTTCATGTCATAGCAAGGAGGTGTCTGATTGGCAGCAGTCTCACCATGCAGGTGCAATGGCCCAAGCAACATCAGATAAAGTATTAGGTGACTTTAATAGTGTAATTGTTGAACATTTCTCTCAAAAAGCATTGTTTTACACTAAAGATAATGAGTTTTTAATCGATTTAACTGAGAACAATACTAAGCAGACTTATAAAGTAAGTTATGTATTTGGTTTTACCCCACTTCAGCAATACCTTATTGAAGTAGAGCAGGGGAAATACCAAGTGTTCCCTTTTGCTTGGGATAGTCGCGATACCAAAGATGGTGGGCAGCGCTGGTATGCAAATTATGAAACTGAAGATGTAAAACCAAATGATCGTTTGCATTGGTTACAGCCTTTACAAAATTGGAATGGGATGTGTGCAGATTGTCATTCTGATAATTTAAGGCGTAATTATGATGTAGAAAAAGATGTGTTTGATACGCACTTTTCAAATATAAATGTGGGATGTGCTTCTTGCCATGCTGACTTATCAAAAGATCACAAAACTAACCCGTTACCAAAAACAAATAAGGTGAAACCGACCAATATGTCTGGTTGGAAAATAACGGATAAAAGCAACATTGCTACTTGGCAGGGTGCTAAACGTGATAACAGCTTTATGGAAGCCTGTTATGCCTGTCATTCATTGCGCAGTCCACTAACAGACGGGTTTAGTAGTGATAAGCATTTTTTAGATCAATTCAGCCCCTCTTTCTTAGAGCCAAATTTGTATCATGCTGATGGCCAAATAAAAGAAGAGGTTTATGTATTTGGCTCTTTTAAGCAAAGTAAAATGTATGAAGCCGGTGTAAATTGCCTGGATTGTCATGACAAACACACGATGAAAATTAAATCACAAACGAATGGCCTTTGCCTTCAATGTCATAAAAGTAGTGAATATGATGTGCCCAAGCACCACCGGCATAAGCAAGCGTCGCAAGGTAGCCAATGTGTAAATTGTCATATGCCTACTAATAGGTATATGGGGGTAGATGATAGAAGAGATCATAGTTTTAAAATCCCGCGCCCTGATATTTCTATCATTTATGATACGCCTAATGCGTGTACTCAGTGTCACGATGATAAAACAAATGAATGGGCTAACACTGCGCTAGAAAGCTGGCATGGCAAGGCCGCTCCGTTGTCTAACAAAGAGCATGCAATGTTAGCACTTCGATCGGCCAATAGTGTGCCGTTAAATATTCACCTTGGATTGATTAATGATACTTCATTGAGTGAAATTGATAGAGCAAGTGCAATTACTTATTTGGCAAGCACTGGTTCAGTAATAGATGATGCAATTATATCTAGGTGGGTAAACTCGCCACTGCCACTTATACGATTAGCGATTGCTAAAATAGGCTATATGCTGCCTGAAAGTGAGCGTTTTAAAAGTTACAGCAAGTTGTTAACAGATAAATTTAAGGCGGTTAGGGTTGCCGCCGCACAAAATCTGAGTTATCAAAATAATCCGTCGGGCGAGCTCAGCGGGGCTATTGTTGAGCTGGCACAGTCCAATAAAGTTAACTCTTGGCGTGGAGAAGGTCATATTAATCAAAGTATGCTCGCATTAAATAAGCGAGATGTTACATCGGCAATTAGGTATTTAAAAAAAGGTATTGATGTAGACCCATATTTTGATCCTAACTATGTAAATTTGTCTGATATTTATTTTCGTCAAGGGAGTCAAGAAAAAATGCAGGCTGTGCTTGATCAAGGGTTGGCTGCAATACCTAATTCTGCTGCATTAAATTATGCAAATGGAATGGCAAAAATAAGAAGTAATAAAAAAGTTGAAGCAATAGAGTATTTTAAAAAGTCGATGGAGCTTGAACCTAACAATATGCAATACGCATATTTATATTACCTAGCCTTAGATAATGCCGGTTTAACTGCCAAAGCGCTTGATGAGTTAAAACAAAATCTAAGAAAATATAGTAACGCCCGTCAACTTATGGAGCTTGCAAATAGTTTTGAAGGTAAATTAAGGTAACTCATTTCGTTGTTAACTTCACTAAATAGCGCTTGCTAAACAAGCGCTATTTAGTATGAGCAAGGCTTTATCTACACTTATTTAATCATAAGATGTTGGGGCTATAAATTATCTTAATGATATAGAATTGTACCCATAGTCACTTATATTCCATCCCAATCACTTTCATTTACTAATCAAATTTATATCAGATTGGATCTTTTCTTTGTGCTTAATTTGACTGCTATTGATTTTTATTGATTGTATTTGGTTTTTAATGTAGTTTTTATTAACAAAAATAAAACAATGTAGGTTGCTTTATGCGCAAAACTCAAAGTTAAAATCAGTACAAATAATTGAATTAAAATGATTTATAACGACAACATTAATACACAGAGATCAATATGAAAAAACACACAATAAAAGCGAAACACACGCTTTCATCTCTGCTTTTGTTAACTTCTGCATTTTATGCTGCCTCAGGGCACGCAGTGGTTGAATTAGAGCAACAAGTTAAAATTTCAGATACTGGTTTGCACTTTGATGGACAAGATTTAGATTTTAGTAATGTAGCTAACCCAGACACGGGGACGCAATACGACTTCTTTTTTGGTCGAAATATCTCTGCACATGGCGATGCCGTTAAAGCATATAAACATTATGTATTTATGACTTGGTATAAAGGCGGCAAGGAAGAGCGAAATGTTATGTTGAGCCGCTACAATACATTAACGGGAACATTGGCAACTATAGAATTTCCACATCGCCATACCGGTTTTAGGGGAGACCCTTTAGTTGGGGAGTCGCATAATACAATTGGCTTAGCAGTGAGTCCTATCGATGGCACTATTCATATGGTGTACGATATGCACGCCTACGACGATAATAATCATGGCGGTAAATTCAAAGATGACTTCTTCCGTTATTCTTTTAGCGAAGCAGGGGTTGCTGACTTACCCGATGAGCAGTTTACTCTTAATAGGTTTGTTAAAGATACCAGTAGTGTCAGCCAAGGGGCTGATGACTATAAGCATTTAACAATGACAGGTAATTTAGCCGATAAAGCAAATTTTGCGCGTTTAACTTATCCCAAGTTTTTTACAAATACAGATGGTACATTGCTGCTTTATATGCGCTTGGGCGGTAACAATAACGGTGCCTATGTATTTAATCGCTATGACGCTCAAACAAAAAAGTGGTCAAGCTTCACTAAATTTAATCACAATAACCAAAAAAGTTATGGTAATGCTTATAACTGGGGCCTCTATGGCAATATGAAGTATGTTAATGGCAAACTTCGAGTAGGCTACCAGCAGCGAAGCAACGATAATAACGATAGATATAAATATCAAAATGGTGTTTTTTACGCCTATTCAGACCACCCAGATGGTATAGGTGAATGGAAAAACCATCAAGGCGAGCCAATGACATGGCCGCTTGTAAATTCAGATGAGATAAAAGTACTGGAACCGGGTGACTACATAGATCATCAAGAAGCTAACTCTGTTTATATTGTAGGTAGCTTTGACTGGACAGTGACTAAAAAGGGAGATGTGCATTTTATAAGTAAAGTACGCTCAACCGATAGAAACCGTCCTGATTATCAAGAAGTTTATTTACACTCCTATAAGCCAGCTGGCGCAACAGAGTTTATTACGTCAACAGATTTTGTTGGCGCAAGTGAAATTTATACGGCTGGTGATAACGTATATATTATTGGTTTAAACAATGGACGGCCTTACGTTGAAAAAGCGCAAGGTGGCACAAATAACTTTACGCGCGTATACGAAGCAACTGATGGGCCAGTATTTGATCATGGCACTATTTACATCAAAGATGGCAAAGTTTACTACTACCTAATGGAACGTGGGGCAGGGAGCGCGTTACCACTTCATTTGCAAGTAATAGATTTAGATATAGAAAGTGAAACTAACGCACCTAGCGTCTCTTTTCCTAAGACAAGCATTACTGTAGAGGAAGGTTACAGCGAATTGTCGTTTAAAGTAACGGCTGTAAGTCCAGTAGCTGATCGCAGTATCAGCAAAGTTGATTTATTTGTTGATGGCACGCTAATTCGTTCAGACAATGCAGACCCTTTTGTATGGGGTCATAAAAACAAGCCATTAGAGCTACTAGGCTTAGGGGCTGGAAATCATACCTTTGAAGCAGTTGCAACTGATAGTGAAGGTGTCACTGGCTCTTCCACAATGCAGTTGCTTGTTCAATCCGATTCGCCAATCATTAGTTTTCCTGATAACGAACTAACTGTAAAAGAGGGCTTTGAGCAGCTGACATTTACGTTGCAAGCATCAAGTCCTGTTGCTGATAGAACAATTGAATCTGTTACTTTATACATTAACGATAATTTAATACGGACAGACGACAAAGCTCCTTTTAACTTTGGCCATAAGTTTAAACCGCACGAAACAGGTGCTATGGGGTGGTTAGAAACACACTCTCCCAACCCCTTACCACTCGGTGCAGGAATTTATACTTTTAAAGCCGTTGCCATAGATAGTGAAGGCGCTCAAAGCATAGCGACAATGACTCTTAACGTTGAAGGTGAGCCTAAACCGCCAGTGGTTTCTTTCCCTAATGAAACCATTACTGTTTTTGAAGGATACGAAAAGTTAGGTGTGACAATAGATGCAGTATCTCCCGACAATCGTGATATTCAATCTGTAACTTTATATGTTAATGGTGAGTTTGTGCGTACCGATACCAAGCCTGTCTGGAATTTTGGCCATTCATATGCACCTTATGAACTAGGTGCAATGGGTTGGTTAGACAGGCACGAGCCAAATCCGTCGCCTTTGGGGGTAGGAAGCCATACTATCACTGCAATTGCGCGAGATACCCAAGGTTTAGAAGGGGAAGCGAGTATTACACTTATCGTAGAAGAAACACCGGCTCCAAATGTTTATTTTTTAGAACCCGAGATAGAAGTGCCAGTAGGGTATGAGTCTCTAAGTGTATCGGTTCATAGTGAGTCTGCATTAAGTAGCATTGATATAGAGCGGGTAGAGCTTTATTTGAACGACACCTTAGTGCGTGATATTTGGCAGCCTCCTTTTACCTGGGGTAACGAAGAGTATTCAACTGAGCTCCTTGGTTTAGCCGCAGGTGAGTACGCTCTAAAAGCGGTAACAACTGATAGTAAAGGGAAATCTTCAAGCGCAGAAAAACGCTTAATAGTAAACCCTAACCTTGTCTATGTATCATCTGAGGAGAAGCAATACCCGGCGTCTAATGTGTTAGACGGTGACCTTTCTGATAGCTCAAGTTGGCGTGCGGACAAAAATGGAACTCAATCAATAGTTATTGATTTAGGAGAGTTAAAATCTATTACAGGGACCCAACTTTGGACTGCAAACGATAAAGCAATTAAGTATCAAATTTATGTATCAGAGACGATTGATGGTCGATATAAAAAAGTTGCAAAGCATAAGGGCAGAGACGTTAACAATCAGCCAAGTACAACTACTTTTTATAGAGAAGGACGTTTTGTTAAATTAAAAGCGATTGGTAACTGGCCTGATATATCAGAGTTTAATGTATTGTTTGAAAACTAACATCAGGTTAAGCATCGCTTTTCACTAAACGATTGGACTTTAGTGCAAAGCGATTTTCCAAAAAAGTACTTTTAATGCAGGTTATTTACATCTGCTTTTAAGTATATCGCGACAAAGTGTTAGTAAGGAGAATACGTTGACTGGTATTAAATCATATTTAGCTATATTTTTTGTTTTTTCGGTTACAGCATGTACAACAACGCAAAGAGTCAATTTGCTAGACCCTCAGCTTAGCCGTTTTGATAATGTTTACTCGTTTGGGCAAGCACGCTTCATAGGTGGTGAGTTGCATTTAATTTCACCTAACAATTGGTTTTTAACTACAAAGCAGCGTTACAGCAACTTTATTTTGACTGCCGATATAAAAATGCCGAATGTTGATGAGTATAGTAATTCGGGTATTATTTTTAGAGGCCAAATTGAGCAGGATAAAGACGGTAAACGCGTTGTTGGCTATCAAGCTGAAATAGATCCGAGCCCACGCCGCTGGAGCGGAGGATTATTTGATCAAGGCCGACGAAAATGGCTCTACCCCGAACACCCTCAAAGATCACACAAAGACGATGACTTTATAAAAAGTCACTTACCCGCTTGGTCAGAGCTGCAAGCCGGAGCTTATAAGCCAGATGAATGGAATTCATTACGAGTCGTTTGCGATGGCTCGTCAATAAAAATTTTCCTCAATGGAATACTTACTACCCATGTAGAGGACATTAAAGATGATGAAGGTGTGATAGGTCTTCAGCATCACGGAAGCAAGTCTTATAAAGAGTCGGGCCTTAGGGATAATGTGGTTAGGTTCAAAAATATATTCATTCAAGAGCTAAAATAATAAATAAAATGGAGCATACTATATGTATGACGTGATTGTAGTGGGCTCAGGTATTACAGGTGGTTGGGCGGCAAAAGAGTTCTGTGAAAAAGGCTTTAAAACACTTGTCATAGAGCGAGGGCGTAATATTCAACATCAAGGCCCAGAATATACTGATATGCAAATGCCTTGGCAAATTGAGAACCGGAACAAAGTCCCTGAAATTCTTAGTGAAGAAGGCCGATACTCTATGATTGAGCGAAAAGGCTATTTCAAAAATGCCACTAAACAGTTTTTTATTGATGACAAAGAGCATCCTATCTCATATCCAAAAGAGAGTCCGTTTAAATGGATTAGAGGCTACCAATTAGGTGGCCGTTCATTAACTTGGGGTAGACAATCCCTTCGGTGGGGGGTGAAGGATTTCCAAGCCAATGCCAAAGATGGTAATGGTGTCCCTTGGCCTATAGGCTACGACGATTTGGCGCCTTGGTATGCTTACGTTGAGAGGTTTATTGGTGTATCGGCGAATAAAGATGGGTTAGATACCTTACCCGATGGCGTGTTTCAAAAGCCGTGGGAAATGAGTTGTGCTGAAAAATTCATATCAGATAACTTAAAAAAATCGTATACCGATAGACATTTAATTGTAGGTCGTTCAGCTAATATTACAGAGCCTACTAAAGAGCAAACCGAACTAGGGCGTGGACAGTGTCAAGCTCGCTCATATTGTAATAGAGGGTGTACATTTGGTGGATATTTTAGCTCGCTCTCAGCAACATTACCTGCAGCCAAAAAGACAGGTAATTTAACTGTTGTAACAGACTCAATAGTTGAAACAGTTGATTACGATGATAAATCAGGCAAAGCATCGGGTGTTACGGTTGTTGACGCCCATACTAAAGAAAAACGTCAATATCGCTCAAAGGTTATTTTCTTATGCGCCTCAGCATTAGGTTCTGTGCAAGTACTCCTGAACTCTAAGTCTAAAACGTTCCCTAATGGAATCGCTAATTCGAGTGGTGCTGTTGGGCATTATATTATGGATCATTTTTCTGGTGTTATAGCGGATGCAAAAGTACCAGGTTTTGATGACAAATATTCAGTTGGACGCAGACCTATTGCTACCTATATCCCAAATTATCGACACGAACAAAAAGAAGATGCCGATTTTATTAGGGGATTTGGTTTTCAAGGTACAGCCCAGCACCGCAGTAATACTGGCACAACTGCAAAAAAAGTAGGTATTGGCGCTGAGGTTAAAATGAATAGTAACCGGCCAGGTCCTTGGCGCTTTAGAGCAATAATGTACGGTGAGATGCTGCCAAGGTTTGAAAATCATGCGCGGTTGCACCCTACAGAAAAAGATCAATGGGGTATTCCTATATTACATATTGATGCGCGAATAAGAGAAAACGAACGCAAGATGATCAAGCAAGCAGCTATAGATATTAAAGAAATACTGACTGCAGGCGGCTGCGTGGATATTAAAGTAAATGAATTTCCTGAAACAAAGCCAATTGCTGTTGGCGATCGAGTGCATGAAATGGGAGGTGCCTGTATGGGCGAAGACCCTAAAACATCCGTTTTAAATAAATGGGCGCAAAGCCACGATGTCCATAACTTGTTTGTGACTGATGGTGCCTGCATGTCATCTTGTGCAACTCAAAACCCTTCATTGACTTATATGGCTATTACCGCTCGAGCTGTCGATTATGCAGCAAAACTAATTTTTAAAGACCGAGTGTAAAGGGGGGATTATGTCTAAAGTTAATATAAGTCGTCGTTTGTTTATCGGAGCATCAGTATATTTTGTAGCTACGCCTGTATGGGCATCTATTTTCACTACTGTAAATTCATTATCTGTTTTTTCTCAAAATGGGCGTTTCTTTACTGCAAAAGAAATGACTATTTTGAGCGATGCGGCTGAAATAATGATACCCAGAACAGATACCCCAGGAGCTACTGATGCAAAGGTTATAGATGTTCTCGATGCGCTCATGCTCAGTTGGGCTGGAAATGAAACTAAGCAACAGTATAAGTTTATTATTAAACAGATAGATTTAATTGCCCAATCAAGTTTTAAAGTTAATTACCAAAGTGCATCGAAAGCAGATAGAGAGCTTTTGCTCAATGAGCTTGATCAGCGTTCTTTTGCTGAACGCTCGACTGAGTTGTCAAAAAGCTACCGTAAGCTTAAAGAGATGATATTTCATATTTTCTACACTTCAGAAGAGGCCAATCCCTATTTTATGTTAGTTCCTGGCACCTATAAAGGAAATATTACTAAGAATCAAATGGAGTTGTATAACCTTAAAAAAAGAGTTTCTTAACTTGTAAAGCCATTTAATAAACGGCTTTACACTTTTCACTATAAAGTCGTGCTTCTCTCTTTTTAATGCACCTAACCATGATTGATCATAATCAATCAATCTCGCTCATTTGTGTTGTCTTGTTTAAATCAATTGCTTTTATATTCGCCATAAATTTTAATTATGTGGCTTTATGTATAAGTTATTAATTAGTGGGTATCTATTAATATATTGATTTAAATGGTTTTAATCTTAAAAAGATTGAATTTGATTATTTTTGATTTGAAAGTGTTATTTATTGTGTTACCGTATTGTTAATTAGCAAGTCTCGGCTGTTAATTTGACATACACGCAACAAGCTAATTTGTAAAAATAGCAGACACACACAATGTAAATGGGGATAACAATGTTTAATAAAGAAAATAAAAAACTCGCCTCGACGAAATTAATTGGTGGCTCGTTAGGTATAGCTTTAACTTTATTTGCTCCTTCAATTTTGGCTCAAGAAGTTAAGCAAGCTATAAACGAAAACCAAGACGCTAAAGTTGAAAAAGCTAAAGCTGACTTTGAAGTGATTGAAGTTCAAGGTATCCGTGGGGCATTGGAAAATGCACTAAATACCAAGCGAGATGCGTCCTCTATTGTTGATGCTATTTCTGCATCTGACATAAATGCTTTACCTGCGTTAGATTTAGGCGAAGCGCTTCAGGCTGTACCAGGTGTTCAAATTGAACGCTCAGGCGAAGGCCGTCAGTCTGAAATTAGTTTACGTGGCTTAGGTGGTGGTTTTGTTAAAACCACTGCTGCAGGTCAAAGCTTTGCGACCCCTAGCCGGAGTTTTAGTGATGTCGGTTCAAGCAATCCATTTTCAGCTTTTGAAGCCAGTGTATTTGATGGTGTAACGGTTATTAAAGCCGCCACTGCAGATATGCAAGCAGGTGGTATAGCCGGTGTTGTAGATAAGCAACTTCAACGAGCGCTTGCAAAACCTGATGGTAAATATAACGTTAGTGTCGGTGGGCGTTACGAAGAGTTAACCCAAAAGTGGGACGAATCTATTAAATTTTCAATGAGCAAACATCTTATTGAAAATGAACTTGCCATTGCATTCAAAGCTGCTGGTTCTGGTCAAACTTTCCGTCGTGATACTGCAAACTTCACAAATTATGCACCACTTATAGGTGCTGCCGACGCTGGGCTTGATAAAAATTTACGTGTAAATTCACAAACTGTTGACGCATATCGTGCAAAATATGGTATCCCTGAGAACGCCGCACTTCGTAGTCCTTCTTCATTAAGAAACGTATCTGAATACAGTGAAGGCGATCGTTTTTCGTTTACGGGTAATATTGAATGGCGCCCAACTAGTGACATGACTGTAGGCGCACATTTACTTTACACTAAGCGCGATTTAGATAGCGGTACAAAACAAGATGCGCAATTTAGTGCTGGCTACAATCAAAATAAACCACAAAACAGTGACCGTTTTTACATGATTGAGCCTGATATTAATACGGCTCCATTCATTTATGACACACTTGAAGATGGTTCACCTGTATACGCAGTAAGTAAAACAGCAATTACTGACGGTGAGTACCTTTTCACAAACCGTGAAACTACGTTCTTTGAAGAAGCAAAAGGTTTATTTTTATATGGTGATTACATCGTAGATGATTGGACTTTTAATGCTATGTTGACTCATTCTGAGTCAGAGAATAACTTTCAAAACATTGGCTTAGACTTTAGACATACAGGCCACCATAAAGCAAAAACTAAAGTTAATGGTGTAAACGTTACTACCGTTCCAACAGGAATCGACATCCAATTAGATTCGGGCGAAGGTAACTTAGATCGTGCATTTATTAATGCAACAGGCTGGGACGATTACAACTATGACGTAAATTGGCAAAGTCCTTCAGCTTTGAATGCATTATCTTTAACAACAGCTGATCCATTAAATGGCAACAGACGACTAGGCCATTACATTACGGGAAGAATAGACAACCCGGTTCGTAAAATGACCAGCGGCGAATTTGACGCTAAACGTTATGTAGATTTTGGCTTAGGGGATACTCTAAAAGTTGGTGCTATCAAATTTGGTGCAAGGTATAGCCGTGAAGTACTTGAAAACTTTGACCAACAAATCGGTGCTGCTGGTGTAAATGCTAATGCTGTGGGTAGCTCTGCGATTAGCGATACACTTCTGTCAGATGGGCAAAGTGAATTTTTTAACGGCAAATTCCCTGGTACCTTTGGTGCCAATAGCGGTTGGAGAACGTTTGATAATTTATCTCACATTGCAAATTTGACTAATGGAATAGCAGATCTTGAAGGTGGTATTAAAGCGGGTGACACTGGGCTTTATGAGCGTTTTAATGGCCCACACCCACAAAGGTATGCAACAAACTTTGACGTTGAGCAAACAATAGCTGCAGCTTATGCTATGGCCGATTTAAATGGCGAACTTGGCGATGTAATGTGGACCGGTAATGTGGGTATGCGCTATGTTAGTACTAATAACGATTTCAATGGTATTAGACGAGATCGTAGTGCCGGCGATGTTTTAGTAGATACAAAAATAAGTGATGACTACGACCACTGGTTACCATCGGTTAACTTTGCGTTTGACTTACGTGAAGATCTTGTTTTACGTACAGCATATAATAAAGGGTTTGTCCGTCCTAACCTTCGTGTGATGACGCCAACTACAGAGGTCAGAGGCAGCAATACAAGTGTTACAATTGACAAGCCAGCGAGCTTTGTTAAACCGTACGACGCAGACAACTACGATATGTCGTTAGAATGGTACAACCGTGATGGTAGTGCTATCTCTGTGGGCGTATTTTACAAAGAACTTACAGGCTTTTTTGAAGACAGAGAGAGCTGTCCAGAGGGTGATGCACTTATCATTGACGCATTAGGTAGCGACGTTTCTCGTGAAGATAACGCAGCTACAGGTGGTTTTGTTTGTACGCAAGTTGAACCATTCATAGGTGACGATGGCACAGAAAATTTCCGCTCTGTTAGAATTAACGAGAAGTTTAATGATAACGAAACTATTGAATTAACGGGTATTGAGTTAGCTATTCAGCAAAAACTAGACTTTTTACCGTACCCTTGGAATGGTTTTGGTGGTGTATTCAACTACACGTACATTGACCAAGATGGTACAGAAGAAAGCACATTATACTCTGTTGCTCCTGAGTCGTTTAACGCTATTGGTTACTATGAAAATGACGGCTTTAGCGTAAGGGTTGCATACAATTGGAAAGACGATTCAACATTAAAAGGTCAAAATTCTTTCTTAGGTGTACAGCCTCGTACACAAAAAGCAACAGGCCGTTTAGACTTAGTGACTTCATATAAATTTAATAAAAACTTCAGAGCGTATTTACGTGGTTATAACTTAACCGACGAACAACGTTATGAATACTGGGGTAACAATGAGAAAGCAGTTTCTCGTGTTGATTACACTGGTCGAATTTATGAAGTAAGCTTTAGTTATAACTTTTAAGTAAAAATGTAGTTACTTGTCAAAGCCTAACAATTTTTTGTTAGGCTTTTTTACTTTCAAATAATGCAGAGCAAGCTATTGAGAATATAAGTTAAATACTGACGCACATTAGCCTGTAATTAAATGTTTATTTATGGCGTGAATATTATTGAGCTGCTGCTCTAAGCGAATGGTTTGTTTATTGATATCGGGCGATTACGCAACATTTTTAAAGTTAGAAATAGCGTCAGCAATGTCAGATACCTTTCCTTGTACTTGTTTTCAACTTGCATACCCCGCGGCAGATGCTAATTCTCAAATGTCCTTCAAAGTAGGTGCGCTTGGGGTAACCTTCAAATGATGTTGCACGATCGCGAAAAGAGTGAGGGTTAAAAGTGATATCAAAAAAGGGGGCTCGGAGTCGTACTTTTTTGATAAAGCATTACAAGGCATTTTGCTTGTTATCGGCGCGTATTTAAGTACTCTGCAAAGGCTGTTTGTATGTTACCTTCGTTTAATAATTAATAACTTCGCCAAATAACACTATGATGTCTTTAAGCTTTGTTTTTTGAGTTTATTTGATATTTTAGTGTCTGATTTTAAGTGGATAAAGAAAGTTTGTATAGAGCTTCAAACCATGACGACTATTTGGACTAAATTCTTTTTAAATTGAGGTACTACTAGTATGTTTGTGTAGTTTATAAATTGTTGTTAAGTTAATAATGATAACAGTTGTTTCTAGTAGTATGCCACCAAGTGATCCAATAAGAATGTTATTTATTAGCCACAAACACGAGCCTACTAATATTCCCCAGCGCATTTTAATTCCGGTAAGACAAAATAAGGCGAATGTGCCTAAGCATGAGCCTAAGACGGCAATATAATCTGTCCATTGAGCTACTGTTAAGTAACCAATTAATACTGTGAGTATAATGAATAAGCCAGCTATCCATTTTTCTTTGGTTTTAATTGAAGCAGCCGTTCTCCCGGCTGCGAATAAGCAGCACAAAGAGGAGGTGACGGCATTTAATAAGTAAAAGTGTAATGCATGGTTTAAGTTCATTAAAATCATCATTGATTTTAGGTGGCGATCATCTTTTTGAATAAAGCACAAAATGGCTAATATATAACTTACAAATCCTAAACCTTGTGCAAAGTAACTATCAAACACATACTCTCCTTTTAATATGGTTACCTGCATTAAATATGCATAAAGTAAGGCTGGCTTCAACAACCACCGCAGAATATATAAATTAGCGTTTTACGATGGATAACAAAGCATTAATTGAATCGCCGTGATTTAAAAATAAAAAGTATTACTTAAGAGGGCTGCATATAGGTTACTTTCCATCAGTTATGTACACAGTGCCAATCGTTGATTTATCTAATAGTGTTTGCCATTCGCTGGTATCCCAATTTACAGAGTTGCCACGGCTAATTGCTGTTCGCATATTACTAACAAACTTACTGAAATCTCTTTTTTTTCTATCACGATAAGACAACGCTAATAAGTAGTAATACTCAGGGTTGTCAGCATGGTGTTGCTCAATATTGTTTAAATTTTTGACAGCAGACTCAACATTGATTAAAGACCTGTCCTTTGCTGTGAGTGTAATATTAATCGCTCTCATTGCCGCATTAATGTCGCCTTTTTCCATTGCAGACTCAAACCAAAACAAGGCCTTTTTTTCATCGTGTTGAACCCAAGGGCTAGAAATTAAAATCATCCCTAAGCGGTATTCTGCGCGAATAAGTCCATATTTTGCAGATTGCGAAATCCAATAAATGGCATCTTGAATATCGCGTTGCTCTCTGTAGAGCAACATGCCCAATTCGAACATCGCGCCGGGATGGCCTTTTTGAGCTAAGGTTAGCAGTTGTTGCTCAGCGCCCTTTGGATCATTAGTTAACCAAGGGAAATTAAGTATCGCCATTGTGTATTGATAGCGCTCATTCAAGGTTCTCCCTTGCTTTATACGTTTAAAAGTACGCAATATTTGAGAATACATAGGCTCGTTTTTATCAACTAATATAGATTTAGAATAACCGGCAGCTCCTATAAAAACGCGGTGCACAAAATCTGTATAGTGATTATTTACAAAAGGTTTTTTCTGTGGGAACAGTAAAAATTGTTTAATAAACTCCGATGTGTTTTTTCCAATACTTTGCACGATCGAATAGTTACGAACTGAACCATCAGGGCTAATATCAATATCTAAAATTAAATATGGAGCCTTAGGGGAGGACATATACACGGCGTTTTCGTTACCGCCTTCTTCAATTGCTAAATTGTTTAAACTAGCTACTGATTCTGTAAGAAAGTCATCACTATGAAAAATATGTTTTAGGCTTGGTTCACCATTAAACGTAATTTTTTTAGATAGTGTATTTTGATTAATTATTGGAAAGTATTTTGCGTCAATTGCTTGCTTCCCTTGAATGGCTTTGTAGTCGTTCATTATTTTGGCAAAGCTTTCTTGTGCCTCAGCGGAAAGTTTAGTTAAAGTATCGTTTATTACCTTTTGCGCGTCAAAATAATCGTATTCGGCTGCTAATGAATAGTTAATAAGTGCATTAATAATATCTTGCTCTACTCCTAAGCCCTGCGCGTGTATTCTGGCTAATTGATAATACGCATGAGGGTTACCAAGCTGAGCTGCTTTCGCGTATTCGCTCCTTGCCAACTCATACTGCTGCTCGGTGAAATAGCGGTCAGCTTTGAGAATATCAGCCGCTTGTACGTTACAGAAACCTATTAATGTAGCAAGTGAAAACCACTTTGTTATTGATTTCATTGAATTTTCCATATTGATGGATGCAGCAAGGCTGTTGAAAACAGCTGATGTATCAGGTCAAACCTTATGAATCATGCATAAGGTTTGTAATTGCATAGAACTAATCTAAGTGAAAGACCTGATCGATAGGATTAACAACAGGAGAGTTATCACTATTGGTCTCCATAATATCAGCCATAAATGCCCACCATTTTTTAACAACTGGTGTAAGCGGTAAGTCATCCATTTTGTGGCTGCTTTCTCGTTTCAATACAGCGAATAAAATGTTTGTTGAAGGGTCATGAAAAATGGAGTAATCAAAAACGCCCGCATTTTTTAGTTCGGTTACAAGCTCAGGCCATATTTCGTCATGTCGCTTCTTATACTCTGCTTCATGTCCGGGTAATAAGGTCATTGTAAAAGCAAATTTTTCCATGCTAATGTCCTTATTTATTAAAGTTATCGAGGTAGTTATGCCACTGGGTTTGGGTGGTTATTTCACCTGCAGCTTCCCATGCAAATCCAGCGTAATATTCAATTGCCCCATTCTTGTCAGAATTGGTGAAAAGCCAAATATGGCTTTCATCTTTTGCTTCTTTAGCAATATGTTTAATGTCTGTTACCTTGCTTGAAGCAATCACCACGCCCGTTCCAAGTGCCATTGAATCAAACGTTTCCCATGCTGAAATTCTGCCGGTCTTTTTATTGTGCGACACCTTGGCCTTTCCATCATGTGTTGTAATACCTATCGCAATGGGTAAAGAAGCGGGTTTACCATCAAGTTTAAACTCAGAATTTACTTTGTATAGATTTGAACCTAGTGGCAACGATATTGTTTTTGACTCATTAACCAGCCCTAACGGTGTTTTAAATTCATATTCGAGTGTAAAGACGACTTTATCAGGACCATTAGTAATTATTTTATAGCTGTTATAATTATGTGCTGTGTAGTCTTTTCCATCCACCCAAATAGCTGAACCGCCAACACCACGGCTAATGCCTACATGGTATGGGTCGTAACCTTCACCTGTGTCAGTATGGTATGAACCCGTTTTGTTAAACGTTTCTTTGTACCACTTGTCGATAATTGGGTAATCTACTTTTTTTAACCATGCATCAACACCACTAGAGTGACCTTTCATAGGTGCTGCGGGACCATATACGCGGAATGCAACTTTGTCATTTTCCCAAGCAAAATCATCTTGTCTTTTTGGAACAAACACAGCATAAGCTTTTACTTCATTTTTATATGAATTATCACTTTGGCTAGTTGATGATATTTCGTTAGCGCATCCAGATAAAATTAAACAGCTTGCGGCTAATAAAAAGAGAGGTGACTTCCTAGCTTTAAATTTTTTATTCATGGTGATTCCTATAAATTGTGTGTTTTACGAACCATTAAAGTTATTACATTACAAGTTAAAATATTTCTTAAATAACTGGTTATATTACGAATTATTGTTGCTCGAGGTAGGGGTTAATGTACTCTTATCTGGAATTGAATAAATAATATTAACTGCTGTAATAGCTATTAATATAACAATCGCATAACGTTTTCTTTTATTTAATCGCAAATTTGATTGTTTATTCTTTTTCAAATTAAAAACCATTTAAGTTACCCCCGTCAAAAGTAATACATTGCCTACTTGTGATTGATATTGCATCATAATGACTGCTATTGCAATTAAATGTATTGCCAACTTCCTAAATCAAACTTAGCTAGATTTAAAAATTTAAGGAGCATTAAATATGAACAGGCGTCAGTTTCTTATTGGTAGCGCTGGTTTAGCTGCAGCCTCGTTAACTGGATGCGAGTTAAACTGGTTAACACAATTAAAAAAAGAATACCCAAATGTGTTAATGCTCATTGTTGATGATTTAAATGACTGGATTGGCCCCCTAGGAGGCCATGCTAGTACTAAAACCCCTAATATAGATCGTTTGGCCAATATGGGCACTGTGTTTACCAATGCACATGCACCAGCACCACTGTGTGGCCCATCGCGAGCTAGTATTATGACAGGCTTAGCGCCATCGACTACGGGGATTTATGGGCATGTTGAGGACAATGATATTAAGTCTGCAAATGATAAAGCAAGTCAGTCAATTTTTTTAAGCGAGTATTTTAGTCAACATGGTTATTATACAGCGGCAGTGGGCAAGGTTTTTCATAAGCGAGTAGCTGATGCCAGCTTTGATAAATATGGTGGCCGAGCAAAAGGGTTTGGTCCTTACCCTCCTGAAAGAATGAAATGGCATGATCCCAGAACAAATACCGATTGGGGGGCGTTTCCTGATAGTGATGAGCAAATGCCTGATTTTGAGTCTGCACAATGGCTAGCGGAACAGTTAGGAGAAGATTACGATAAACCTTTTTTTATGGTTGGCGGGTTTCTTCGTCCACATGTTCCTTGGCATGTGCCACAAAAGTGGTTTGATATGCACCCTATTGAAGGAATTGAGTTACCACCTTATTTTAAAGGTGACTTAAACGATGTCCCTGAGATTGCAAAAGCTGTAACCGAATTACCTATGATGCCAACCACCGAGTGGGCAATTGAAAATGATGAATGGAAAAAGATGGTGCAAGCCTATTTAGCCAGTATTTCGTTTGTAGACTCGTGTGTTGGTACTGTTCTGGACGCTCTTGAAAATAGTCAGTACGCAGAAAATACTGCAGTGGTGTTGTGGGGGGATCATGGTTATCAGTTAGGTGAGAAAAGTAAGTTTGCAAAAATGGCTTTGTGGGAAAGAGCCACTCGAACACCGTTGATAATTAAACCACCAAAGTCTTCGACTAAACAAGTGAGTAATCGCCCTGTTAGTCTATTGGATTTGTATCCTACATTGATCAAAATATGTGGCTTGCCTGATAACCCTCTGAATGAAGGGCAAGACTTATCACCATTGCTAAGGAAACCCGATGCGCAGTGGGAACATGCGGCAGTAACGACTTATGGTCCAAATAACCATGCAATTAGGACAGACCGGTATCGCTATATCCGTTACGAAGATGGAAGTGAAGAGTTATACGACCATAATAATGATGAAAATGAGTGGAACAATGTCGCTGCTTTAGATGAATACCAAGCAATTAAAGAGCGTTTAATTGCCTTTTTGCCCAAAGAAAATGCTGAGTGGTCAGTTGTTTCTGATTATACCGGCAATTCATACTTCTCAGAGTTGACTAAAAAAGCATTAGTGAAAGAATAAAGATAAAAGCCATTAGAGGGTAGTAACTTGCTAATGGCTTATCAGTTTTAATACTGAGCCCCCTTAGCTTTTAAACTGAGGGGAGTTCATTTAAATTTAAACGTAGCGATTTACAATATTCTCAAGTAGCTCCTGACGGCCAGAGACTTGCTTAGGGTCAATCTCATTTTCATGAACGAACGTAGCTAGACTTTCCAATGATTGCTCACCATTTAGAATGCTTTGACCTAGCTCTTCTTTCCAGCCAGCGTAACGTTTTTCAACAAAGTCAGACAGCTCGCCACCTTCAATCATTGCTGCTGCATTGAGTAATGCTTTAGCCATTGTATCCATACCGCCAATGTGACCAATGAATAAGTCATCGCGTTCACACGATTGACGACGAAGCTTAGTATCAAAGTTAAAGCCACCTGTTGTAAAACCGCCGTTTTTTAAAATTTCATACATGATGAGTGTGCACTCGGCTACATCGTTAGGGAATTGGTCTGTATCCCATCCGTTTTGCATGTCGCCACGGTTAGCATCAATACTACCCATAATGCCTTCTGCACAAGCAACCGCAATTTCGTGATGAAAGCTATGACCCGCAAGTGTTGCGTGGTTCGCTTCAATGTTTACTTTAATTTCGTTTTGT
>Ga0207907_100172_pt1 | contig 34077 bp, 28 predicted proteins | sample LinPmetageLP52_FD_184062 | JGI IMG/M metagenome (GOLD analysis project Ga0207907, IMG submission 184062) | Marine viral communities from the Subarctic Pacific Ocean - LP-52 (SPAdes) | ecosystem: Environmental > Aquatic > Marine > Oceanic | place: Pacific Ocean | collected 2011-08-26
CTTATGTCGAGCGCTACAATCGGACGGTCCGGCATGAATGGCTGGACCTCCATATCTTCGAAACCATCGACGAGGTTCGGCAGATTGCCACCGAGTGGCTCTGGTCCTACAACAATGAACGCCCGAACATGGGCAACGGCGGGATGACACCTGCCCAGAAACTGAAAATGGCCGCGTAAATTCTACGACCAAGCCCCCGCAAAAACGGGGGGATTACCCAACAGTAGGCCAGCGCAACCCTATCATCGACACGTTTGAGTAGGCGATTGTATCCCGCATACCCGTCCACTTGGAGGATGCCAGAGAAGCCTTTCAAAATGTCATCTGCATATTGGCCGGAACGCCCCGGCGCATATGTAAAAGCGATGCCCGGCGGAGCCGCTCCACACCATGGCCTGTCATCGCGGGCCAGTGTCCAGAAGTAACCAGTTTTGGTTTTACGGGGGTGCGGACGAAAAGTTGGACTATCTTGGAGATAGTCCATGTACAGCTACGAAGAACGACTGCGCGCGGTTAAGCTTTATATCAAGCTCGGCAAGCGCGTGCAGGCCACCATCCGTGAGTTGGGGTATCCAACGAAGAACGCCCTGAAAGGATGGCATAGAGAATACCAACATCTGCAGGACTTGCCGATACGATCGGCGGGACTATCCTGAATTTTGTGCGCTGACGTGGTAACTGCTCACAGAGGAGACCCACGTATGAGCATCGACAAAGACTTGCTGGACCGTCTGATGGAAGGGCGTTCACCCGGTGTCCTGTTTGGCAAGAGCGGCATCCTGGCGGAGCTGACCAAGGCGCTGGCGGAACGCGCGCTGAGCACAGAGATGGATGTCCATCTTGATGAAGAGCGCGCAGATGATGCGCCTGAGGGCCAGAACCAGCCGCCCAATCGGCGCAATGGCAGCAGCCAGAAGACCGTGACCATGGACAGCGGCAAGGTGGTTCTGGACATTCCCCGCGACCGGAACGGCACCTTCGATCCGATGCTGATCGCGAAGTATCAGCGGCGCTTTCCTGAATTCGACCGCAAGATTGTCAGCATGTATGCTCGGGGAATGACGACCCGAGAGATCCAGGGGCATATCGAGGAAATCTACGGCGTCGAGGCCTCGCCCAGCCTGATTTCCGCGATCACCGACGCGGTCATGGAGGAGGTCACCGCCTGGCAGAACCGTCCGCTGGAGCCCTGCTATCCGATCGTCTTCATGGACGCGATCCGGGTCAATATCCGCAGCGACGGGGCGGTCTCGAACAAGGCGGTCTTCGTGGCCCTCGCAGTGCTGCCGGATGGCACGCGGGACGTTCTGGGCCTGTGGTTTCAGGCCAATGAGGGCGCGAAGTTCTGGGCCAAAGTGCTCAGCGACCTGCGCAACAGGGGCGTCCAGGACATCCTCATCGCCGTTGTGGACGGGCTGAAGGGCTTTCCCCAGGCCATCGAGGCCGCATTCCCCCAGACTCGGATCCAGACCTGCATCGTCCATCTGCTGCGCCATTCCATGAGCTTCGCCAGCTACAAGGACCGCAAGGCCGTCGCTGCCGCCCTCAAGGCGATCTACACGGCCGTTGACGTCGAGGCGGCAGAACTGGCTCTGGCTGAGTTCGAGGACAGCGATCTGGCAAGGCAGTATCCGGCGATCGCGCCGAGCTGGCGCCGGGCCTGGAACGAGGTCATCCCGTTCCTCGATTACCCGCCCGAGGTCCGCAGGCTGATCTACACCACGAATTCCATTGAGGCCTTGAACTCGAAAGTTCGCCGCGCCGTCAGAACCCGAGGTCATTTCCCAAGCGACGACGCTGCGGCGAAATTGATCTATCTGGCCCTCAATGCTACATCGACCGAGTGGAAGCGTTCGGTCCGCGAATGGCACGCTGTCAGATCTCAGCTTGCCATCATGTTCGAAGACCGCTTCCCGATGGCGTAAGAAAACGCGTCACGCACAAAATTCTGCACAGTCTCCGATCGGCGCCGCGCCCGCCTAAATTCTCATTGGCGCATAAGCAGGTGGCGTTAGAACATTATGCAACCCATGGCCGCTGCATCTCATGGACGCTGAGTGCTTTAGGCTATCCAGGCCGAGCCACAATGACGGCTTGGGTACGCGAGGCCTTTCCTGACATGAAGCCGGCCTCCAACGCGGCATATGGCCCTGGCAACCACTCTGACGCCGTGAAGCAGGCTGCTGTGGCCGGGCTATATAGCCGTCAAGAAAGTGCCCAGGCCCTGGCCGAAAAGTTCGGAGTTAGTCGGCCGACGCTCTATGCTTGGAAAACACAGATCCTTGGCCCGGAGGCTCCTGCCATGATGAAACGCAAGAAGAGTGCCCTTCCCCCAGAGCTTGAAGAGTTGGAGCGTCAGCGTGAAGCCCTGCAGCGTGACATTCGCGAGCTCCAGATTGAGCATGATCTGCTCAAGACTGCGAGTGAAATGATAAAAAAGGAACTTGGCGGCGATCTGCAGAGCCTGAGCAATCGGGAAAAAACCATGCTGATCGTCGCCCTAAAAAAACGGTATAAGAAACCAGCGCTGTTGGCTCGGCTGGGTCTCGCGCGCAGCTCGTACTTTTACCACCGCGCTCGCATGAAACAGGGAGATAAGTATCTTCCCATTCGACAGGCCATGAAGGAGGCTTTCGAAAGCAACCATCGCTGCTACGGCTACCGTCGCCTCAAAGCATATATGACGCGGGACTCCATCTCGATCTCCGAAAAAGTGGTGCGGCGCCTGATGAAACAGGAAGCTTTGATCGTCCCAAAGCCGAAGCGCCGACGCTACAGCTCATATCTGGGTGAGGTTAGTCCTGCGCCGGAGAATATCATCAACCGAAAATTCCAGGCGGCGGCGCCAAATGAGAAGTGGCTGACCGATATCACCGAGTTCCACATCCGAGCGGGAAAAGTCTATCTTTCCCCAATCATCGATTGCTTCGACGGCCTCGTCTTAAGTTGGACCATAGGGACCAGACCGGATGCCGATCTCGTAAACACAATGCTTGATGCAGCGGTAGAGACCATCGCTGACAGCGAAGTGCGGCCTATAGTCCACAGCGATCGCGGAGGCCACTATCGCTGGCCTGGCTGGCTGGAGCGTATCGATGCAGCAAAGCTCGTTCGTTCGATGTCACGAAAGGCGAGTTCGCAGGACAATGCCGCATGTGAAGGCTTCTTCGGACGCCTGAAGACTGAGTTCTTCTATCCTCGCGATTGGCGAGCCTTCACCTTTGCCCAGTTTATTGACGAGGTTGACGCCTACATCCGCTGGTACAACGAAACACGCATCAAGATGTCCCTTGGTGGCAGAAGCCCAATCGAGTACCGTAAAAGCCTCGGCCTTATGCCTTAAAAACAGTCCAAGTTTTTGTCCGCACCCCCTTTGCGTGGGCGCGCTTTGTCCTCGATCAGCCACTGGTCGATCTGGCCGGTGTACGGATCAAGCTTTGGCCGCTTGATCGGTGTAGCCCGTCGGTACCCAGGCGGTTCCGAGTACGCCAACATCTTCGCGACACTATTCCGCTGCTACCATGGCCGAGTATTACTTCGCCGCTCACATAATCCAAGGACGGGATCAAGCAACTTCAAAGCGCTGCCTGATCACGCCGTCACCAACTTTCGGGATTAGCACTCAGGCGCCGCATTGTGCGCGGTATATTCGTGCCGAAATCGTACCAGTTCAGGACCCGTAAACAAGTTGGCAATGCCCGATTAAGTACTGACGCCCAACCGTTCCGAAACCTCGCGAATGGCATACCCCCGCACTGTTATCTGGTGGACTGCATCGCGCTCGAAATCTTCAATGAAATTTGGCTTCCCCATAACGGCCTCCTTGCCTCAAAGTGTGGGAAAAAAAGAGTCAACAAATCTAGGGGCTATTCAATCGATAATCAGCCTATTGAAGTTTCCCTTTTGGGAACGTGGTAGCCCTCAACTCGCGCGGAAATTAGTTCCCTCAGTCTAAAACGATTCGAACTAGCAATAGAACTCTGCAACTCGCGCAACATTGAGGCAACCTCGATCTGACTAAGCATGCCCTCTTTCGCGCGGAGGATTTTAACATGTGGGGTGGGCAACAGGCTGTCATCGTCAATCAGCAGTTCTTCGTATAGCTTTTCGCCTGGCCGCAGACCTGTCACTTTTATCTCGATATCCCCCTCACCCGTCTCCGGATCCTTAACCTTGCGGCCAGACAGGGTGATCATGCGCCGTGCAATGTCGATAATCTTCTGCGGCTCGCCCATATCCAAGACGAACACGTCACTACCTTTAGAATAAGCCCCGGCCAGCAAGACCAGACGTGCAGCCTCGGGTATCGTCATGAAGAAACGCGTGACCTCCTTATGAGTTACCGTCACCGGTCCCCCGCGAGCGATTTGCTTTTGGAACAAAGGTAGGACCGAACCAGAGGACCCAAGCACGTTGCCGAAGCGCACCATGGCAAACTTTGTAGCAGCGTTGCGCGTCTGGACATCTTGCACCACCAACTCGGCCATCCGTTTGGTGGCACCCATAATATTTGTCGGCCGTACGGCTTTATCGGTAGAGACGAGAATGAAGCGTTCCAGCTTTGCCTCGGCGGCGGCTTCGGCGACGACTTGGGTGCCGAGCACATTGTTACGTGCGCCTTCTAGCTCGTTTTCCTCGACCAAGGGCACGTGCTTATAAGCGGCGGCGTGGAGGACTATCTCGACCCCCTCCTCAGCAATCACGCCGGCGACGCGCGCCTTATTGGTGACCGACCCAAGGCGGCTAACAATAGGGATCCCTGTGGCTTTCGACTCAGGCTGCAGCTCCTGATCAATCGAGTATAGCTGGAACTCACCTTGTTCGAACAAGACAATCCGCGCCGGGTTACAGTTGAGCAGCTGCCGGCACAGCTCGGACCCGATGGAACCCCCTGCCCCGGTCACCATCACAACGCGACCAGCATAAGTCTTTGCGATTTCAGGCGTATCGAGATCGACCTTATCGCGGCCCAAAAGCTGATCCGGCGCGACGGTGCGCAGGCTATCAGCAACCCCCTTGCCAGACATCAGGTCAACATAGGATGGTAGCACTTGCACTTCGACCTCATGAGCGCTGAGCTTGGAGATCAACTCATCTCGACGTTTCTTGGCCATCGATGGCACGGCCAGCAGAATTTGTTCGATATCGCGCGCTTTGACCAGCTTCCCTAGTTTAGAAGGATCATGAACAGGCAGCCCTGCCACCATGAGACCGTGCAAGTTCGGGTTGTCGTCGATAAAGAATACGGGCCGCGCTTCGCTGGCCTGCCTCAGGGCGGCTGCCAATTGGATACCCGCGGCCCCTGCCCCGTAGATCGCGACGGGTTTGCGGTTACCTCCCCGCTCTGACAGCCAACGCAAGAGGTTCAGCCCCACTACACGCGCTGCTACGGCGAAGATGCAGAAGAACAACCCCAAAAGAAGCGGCACGGACCGCGGTGCCGACAGCTTTAACCAGTAGCTCAGCATCACTGCACTGAAGGCAATCAACAGCGACGCTACGCCAATGTTTGACATGGAATGTGTATCGAAAGCGTTAAGCTTGATGCGATGGAGCCGCAGTGCCCAGATGATACCAACGCCCCACATCGAGATGACGGGAAATAGAACCCAACTGTCAGCGATTGGCATCCAGGGAGTGCCCGTCCCGTAGCGGAAGGCAAAGGCGCAATAGAGAGCAAGGGGGACGAGCATGCTGTCGACGGCCAGAAAAATGGCCCGCTTTTTCGCCCTCGAAAGGTCGTGAATACTGTTCATGTGCATGGCGATAATTTTCTATGAATATAAAGAGTCTTTGTAATGCGCGGAGGTTACCAAATTACTGTCGTTTCACGAAGGTATTTTTACGGATCAGTGGACGGCAGGTCAGGCTCTGGGCCCTCGCTTTGTTATGACCGCAAGATGTTGGAAATTCCTCCTCATACCTCCCTATATTAAGAGACACGTCAAAAGGGAATACGCAAGAAACTGCTGGCAGTGATATGGCCATCTGCTTGAATGCGCTCATATTTCACCCGATGTCTGCGATGAAGATTCGTTGAAGCGCGTACTCTTGCCAATCCGCTTAAGCTGGCAATTTGCGGCTTACTGAAGTCATAATGCATTGTAATCCAATAATATTAAAAATTGTCAGCTGACAATTTCCCGATTTGCCAAGGCCATCACCATCGGTTTCAACGAAAACGCCCCATCCCTCGCCATTTGTGTCAGCCGGCGAAGGTATGCGCCTGGGCTGCGGATAGCGCTGGCTTTCTCAAGCATACATAGAACGGTGATCGCAGCAGCCTCCCTGCCCATGGTGCGCTTGGCGTCGACCATCACGGATTGGTCAATCCCGAGCATAGGCGCGAGCTTGTCAGAGATACGCTCAACATCGGACCAGTTGCGTAGGGGTTCTGGAAAGAAGGACTGATGTTCTTTGCAAGTGTTAAGAACCTGACCGAGAGAAACGCTTTGGTCTTTCTCAGCCTCGTAGCTTTCGGCTGGTACTAGTGCTCCGAGGCGGCGTGGCCCCTGCCCTTCAGAGTCAAAATGGATTATATCTGAATCCTGTATGTGCCGCTCATTTTGGGCGTAAGCGGTGCTCACTTCTTCTGTCTTTGACGCCTCCCCAAGATCCGTTTTCAACAGGTTCTTTAGAGCCGCTGCCATCTCACATAGCTCTGCCTTCTCCGCCTTTCTGCGGAGCAGCTTCGCGACCTCGGCAAGTTGCTCTTCGTGACCAGTTTCCTGCATGAGCGTTGCACGCAGCATCAGAACCTCGTCACGCAACGCAAGCAGCTCTTCCTGCCGCGCCTGTGCTTCTGCGGCGGCAAGACTGATCGCATCAGCCTGATGCACCATCGGCGACAGATCGAAACCGAACGCTGCGGTGATCTCTCCACCGCGGCTATGAGCAAAGCGCTTGCGATTGGGGCTGTCGTGACGGCTGACAATTCCCGCACGGAGCAGCTGTGCTAGATGGCGGCGCAGCGTGCTTTCGGGCATCCCATGCAACCGTTCAGACAGCCGCTGGTTCGAGGCAAAGACAATGCCCGTAGGGCCCGACGGAATGTGGCGCGTGGGCAGGAAGGTCAGCAACGCCTGCAACACGGTAAGTGTCCGGTGCGACAGCTCGTAGGTCTCTGCCGCCTGTGTGAGCTGATCGAGCAGCTGCCATTTATCCGGCCCGCAGGGGGTCGCTTCGCGGCCGTCTACTGGCCGCCCGACGAGAGTTCGGAACGCTTTTCCCATCAAATTTTCACGAAAGACAATAAAATACCCGCTCCACCCGAGGGGGCGGAGTTGACAGAGGTAAATCTTTAGGGCTATCTCGAAGGTGCAAAGTTTGAGAATGGCCTTCCGGGATTTATCCTGGGGGGCTTTTTTTATGGTCCGGTTGTGCCTCCTGTTGTTACTTCCTCAATGTCTCACGCCTTGGACTGTCGCCAGCGGTCATGAATCTCTCTCATCAGCTCTTCGGCGTGGGTGTCGAGCCATTTGTCGAACCCTCCGGCCGTTCGAGCGGATATGTTCAGGGTGACCCCACGCGGTGTCCGCCGCACCTCGGCCAAGGCTTTGCCGTCCTGGTTGCGCAGCGTGCGCGCCTCGGTGGCTGCCGGGGCAGGGGCCTTGGGGGTTGGTTTATTGTTCGCGGCCTTGAAGATGCTCTCGAAGCGTTCGTCCGAGGCCAGGTCGCTGAAGGTATCGACGGTGGTGGCCTCTTCCGCGCGGGATTTGGCCTCTGGGTCATGCACAAGCTTTGCCAGTGTCAGCCAGCGATCCCGCCCAATGCCGGGGGCAGATCCGATCTTGCGCAGGAATGCCAGATCAAAGGCATTCCCGACCTTGAGCATCCGGCTCACCATGGGCAGGTCGATTGTCAGCGCATCCGCGATTGTCTGCCGGTCATGTCCGCTCGCGTCCAGTTGCGCTGCAAAACTCGCCTTTTCGACAAAGGACAGATCTTGCCGCGCGGTGTTTTCCTGACCTTGGGCCATCACCAGCGCATGATCATCCAGATGTCGAACCATCGCTTTGACCGGCACGCCAATCGCTTTCAGCGCCTTCAGCCGGCGTCGACCATAAACAATCTCGAACCTTCCGGCTTGGGACGGGTGAGGGCGGACAAGCACCGGCACCTGTTGGCCGTAGGTCCTCAGGCTCTCTTCCAGTTTGCGCTGCGATTCATCATCAACGCCTAGGCGGTCTTCTACGCCTGCCATATCGATCAGGCTCGCATCTAGATCCTGAACCGCGTTCTCTTGCAGCCGTGTCAGCGACGATTGTAACGCGCCAACCGCACCGCGAGGCGCGGTCGACGGTTTCGGTGTCGGCCGTTCCTGCGGCGGGGCAGGGGCCTTTGTCTCGGATGAAAGAATACCTTTACGTGCCATTAACGCCCCCATGCTTTCTGAATCATGGATTCAATTTCATCGTTAACCAGATTTAGTGAATCGAGCGCACGGTCATAGGTGTTGCGGTGGAACTGCGCGCGATCGACTTCGTAAATCGTCTGGTGCGTCAGACCCGCGTCGGAAATTGCGGTAGATTTCAGCATGGGCGCGACCATCACCTCATCGTCGAAAAGCTGTCGCAAGAAAGCGAGCACCTGCTGTTGCGGCCCGTCATTCGGTTCATAGCGGTTAATCAGGAAGCGCATGAAATCAAACTCCATGCTCGCGCCAGCATTCGAGACAACGTCAAGGAGATCCGCGCTCATCTGCAAAAACTGCGACATCGACGCGACGTCGAGCATGTTGGGCACAACAGTGATCAACACCCCTGTCGACGCGCAAAGTGCGGCCATCGTCAGATACCCAAGTTGCGGCGGACAATCGAAGATCACCACATCGTAGTTCTGTTCCACATCGCGAAGCGCCGTTGCCAGCCGTGCAAAGAACGGCGGCTGCGCATGGTTGATCAGCGCTTGCGGCGTCTCATGCTCGAACTCTTGCAACATCAGCCCACCGGGGGCGAGGTCGATTCCGGTGAAATAGGTCTTCTGAATAACGTCTTCTAACGCGAGCGGATCATCATAGCGGATCGCGTCGTAGATCGTGCCGGAATTCAAAAAATCATACTCGGGACGATAGCCAAACAGGGTGGTTAGAGACGCCTGCGGGTCGATATCGACACAAAGAACGCGGTAGCCTTTCAGGGCTAAACGTTGCGCAGCATGGACCGCGCTCGTCGTCTTGCCGCTGCCACCCTTAAAATTTAAGAATGATAAAACCTGAAGCTTGTCGCCTTCACGGCGCCCGCGCTGATAGGCACCGCGGGTCTTGGCATTGGCCTCAAGAATGCGCCGTAGCTCAAGCAGATCACCAGCAGAATAGTGTCTACGGCCACCGGGCGAAGTGTGGACTTCGGGCGCCTTATCGTCAAAATGCAACTTGCGCAGAAAGCTCGTCGAGATGCCCAAAAGCTCCGCCGCTTCGCCTGCGGAAAACAATCGTAGCTCCTTGCGCGCATCGGGCGCAAAGATCTTGTGCATGTGACCTTCCAAGGCCGCAGCCAAGGTCTCCGCATTCTGGCGGATCCGTGTATTGATGTGTACTGTGCCTGTCACATCGCCCTCGCTCTCAGTAACGCTTTTCTTCGGTAGCGCATTTGTTTCCGTTACTTAACGTCGAAACAGCTGACAGCGCAACAGATTCTTGAAACAACCGCCAGTTGGGGGTGGGGCTAGATGATGTGGGAGAGGGGAGGGGGGAGGCCTAGTTGTTGGATACTGAATTGAAAAACCTACAGGAATTTCGATAGGCCGACTAATATTCCTGATGACACCCTCATCGGCCAAATGTGCGAAAGACTTCTATAGCGCTCACCCGAATCGCTAAAACACGTTTCGTGATGGCGAATCCTTTGTGTTTCAGGGGCATCATAGCCCGTCTGGCATACGTAAAGTTATAGTATGCCTAAGCACCTCTATTTACCGTTGCTCCTAACCCACCCCGAAATTCACACTTTTCAGCAAAACTCACCGGAACCAATCCCCGCAGCGCGTGTTAACTCTTCGGAAATAATGATCAAGATATCAACGCTTTACCGGGCGTTTCAGCACCGGTGAAGCTTCCCATAAATCATAGCTAAAGGTGTGAGTATGCAGATCAAGAATGACGCGATGAGTGAGCTTTGGCGGGTGCTGAGCGGGACGCAGGCGGCCTATGAGACGGCGCTGGATGACCTCGACGATGGCGCGGGTAAGGATCTGGTGAGCGAGATTACCGCCATGCGCAAAGAGAACATCGCTCAGGTTGAGAAATACCTCTCTGACGCGGGCATTGATACGAGCGCGCTGGAAGAACCGGATCGGGTCTATTCCGCACTGGACTGGACCTCGGCTGGGATCGAGGGGGCTGATGGGGTCGAGGCGCAGGTACGCAAATACGAGGCGGATGTGCTGGATGCTTATGACCGCGCGATCGAGCCCTATGCCGCGGGGGATGCGGAGCTGCAGTTCCTGACGCGGCAGTATGAGGCGCTAAGCGAAAAGCTGGGCGGGCTGACGCCTGACCGCGCGGCGGCGTGATTTTGGTGAGCAGGCGTTTACCCTGCGCAATTTGAAGCAACTTGTGGCAGCCCGATGTAAATGGGGCTGCCATTTCCTATGGGGCCGCCCGGCCTGGACGTGAGGGAGCATGGGGATGATATCAGCGATCCTTGGCATCTGTTTATTGCTGGTCGTGACGGCAGATGTCGTCATGTCGACGCTTGGGGTGGGGGCCAATGGCCCGCTGGCCCCACGGGTGGCGCGGGGGACGTTTTTCCTTATCCGTTGTTTGCCGAAACAGAATTGGGTGCATCGTGTCTGCGGCCCGCTTGTGGTGGTCAGCATCGGGGCGGCGTGGATCGTCTTGATGTGCCTGAGCTGGACCTTGATCTTGTCGGGGCAGACTGGGTCGGTGGCTTCGCAAAGCTCGGGCGCACCGGCGGGTTTGCTGGAGAAAGCGATCTACGCCGGGCATTTGCTGTCGACCCTTGGCGGCGGCACTTATGAGAGCAGCGGCGCGCTTTGGGGTGTGGTGGCGACATTAATCGGCGTGTCCGGGATGGTGGTGCTGACCTTGTCCGTCTCTTTCGTGTACTCCACGACCCAAGCGGTTTCCACCGGGCGGGCTATTCTGGCGCTGTCGGATGTCCACCCGCCCGGCACTACGCAATTCAGCCAGATCCTGCTGCCGCAATTCGCTACGCTGGTCGCGCAGATCAAGGCCATTCCCTATGCGCTCTATTTCAGCACCGTGCGTGAAGAACGGCGCTTGCCGCAGAAGCTGGCACAGGTGCGGGCGCATCCGGATATGTCGGCGCAGGATTGTCGCAACCTCGACATTCTGCTGCGCGAGTTGCCGGGGTTGGAGCATGTGCCGCAGGATCAGTTCGACGAGACATTCGAGGAGTGGGCCAAGGGCTACACCCTGCGCCCCGAAGAGGGGTAAGCTCCCTTATATCCCCCCGTGGTCGGATTTCAGATTTTCGCCCTGCTGGTGGATCACCATTTTTTCCGCGGGATAGGGTCTAATCAGGCGGAAAGCGTCCTCTGCCGGTGCGGTAAGCCATGCCTCGTAATCTTCAGGAGCCAAGATCGTGGGCATCCGGTCAGGATGGGTGTCCTTCACCAGTTCATTCGGGGTCGTCGTGATCATCGAGGATGTGGTGAGCTCGCGATACTCCGTCCCGTAGTTGCCCGCAAAGCTGCGCCAGATCCCGGCGAGGGCAAAGGGCGGGCGCGGGGTGTCGCCGCTCACGCCAAACCAGACATAGGTCGCCGGATTGCGCCCCTTCGCCTCGCAGAAGCTGGAGGCGGGGATCAGGCAGCGGCGTTCGGTAAAGCTGGGTTTCCAGAAGGGAGAGTTGCGCAGTTTATCATCGCGTGCATTATTCACCGCCTTGGGCTGGATCGGCTTGCCGGTTTTCTTGGAGGTTTGCGGCAGCACGAACCCCCAATGCGTGTTGCGTAATACGCGGTTGCCATCCTCATCCAGCGCCACGATGGGTGCCGTGCCCTTGGGAAAGATCGCCGTCAGCGGCTCTGCATTGCCCAGCTGGTCGTTTCCGGCGCGCACCTTGAACAGCTGCCGCATGAGGGTCGGGGCGAGGGTGTTAGCGTATAGGTTGCACATCTTCGGCGCTCCGTTTCCGGCTGTGAGGGGATTGGGCATTCTACCCTTACCACAAATTATGCAGGACATTCCCGCAAGGCGATCTAGTTCAACCTTAGGGATACGCAAGTTTACGCGCATTAGACACTAACAATTAGCCATAGGGATGGAGAGAGCATGACCGACCCCACGTCAGAAAACGGCGAGATAGAGACTGATTTCGAGGTCGGTCAGGACAATATCGACGGCAGCCTTGGCCCCATCGGCTTTGACATTCACAACCCCGTTTTCGTGATCTCGGGGATCGCTTCGGTGGTTTTTGTGCTGCTGACGATGATCTTTCCTGATCAAGCGGGCGCGGTCTTCCTCGCGGTGCGTAATTTCGCCACCACCAAGCTCGACTGGATGTTCATGATTATCGTGAATTTCTTTGTCATTTTCTGCATCGTGCTGATCTTTCTGCCCATGTCCAAAGTCCGTTTGGGGGGCGAGGATGCGGTGCCGGAATATTCCTATCCGGCATGGTTCGCGATGCTGTTCGCCGCCGGTATGGGGATCGGGCTGCTGTTCTTTGGCGTGCTGGAACCTGTCTATCATATGAACGTGTCGGGCCCGCTTGGGGTGCCGTCGCCCATTGCCGCGGACGGGTCGATCATTGCCGAGAATGTAGAGGCTGCCCGCGCCATGGGGTTGGCCGCGACCTTCTATCACTGGGGGCTACACGGTTGGGCGGTCTATGCGATCATGGCTTTGGCCTTGTCGCTGTTTACCTATAACAAGGGTCTGCCGTTTTCGATCCGGTCCTGTTTCTATCCAATTCTGGGCGAGAGGGTCTGGGGCTGGTCCGGCCATATCATCGACATTCTGGCGGTCTTTGCGACGCTCTTCGGCTTGGCCACATCGCTGGGACTTGGGGCGCAGCAGGCGAATGCGGGCTTTAATTTTGCCTTCGGGCTCGAGATTTCGACGAATGTTCAGGTGATCATCATCATCTTGGTGACCGCTGTCGCCCTCGTCTCGGTCTGGCGCGGGCTGGATGGCGGGGTAAAGGTGCTGTCCGAGGTCAACATGGGCGTCGCGATCCTGTTCTTCCTCTTCGTGCTTTTTGCAGGCCCGACCCTGATCGGCCTTAGCGGTTTTTGGACTGGCCTGATCGCCTATACGCAAGAGCTGATCCCGCTATCGAACCCCTTTGGTCGCACGGACGACGCCTACCGCGAGGGATGGACGGCGTTTTACTGGGCCTGGTGGGTGTCCTGGGCGCCTTTCGTTGGCATGTTCATCGCGCGTGTTTCCAAAGGGCGCACGGTGCGGGAGTTTATCGTCTGCGTTTTGCTGATCCCGTCGTTGATCATCTTTGTTTGGATGGGCGTCTTTGGCGGCATCGCCACCGACCAGATCCTGACCTCCCCCGAGACGTCGCTGGTCAAAGCCAATGTGATCGACAGCTATTCACCCGAGCTGAGCCTCTTTGGCATGTTGAACGAGCTGCCGTTTACCAAGACCGCATCGACCATCGCGATCGTGCTGGCGCTGGTGTTCTTTGTGACATCCTCGGACTCCGGCTCGCTGGTGGTAGATACGATCACCGCCGGCGGCAAGATCGACGCGCCGGTGCCGCAGCGGATCTTCTGGTGTGTGGTGGAAGGGTTGATCGCCATCGTGCTGCTGATCGGCGGCGGGCTGTCGGCGCTGCAAGCAGGAGTCACGGCCACCGGCGTGCCGTTCAGCATCTTGATGCTGGTGATGTGCTACACGATCTACAAGGGTCTGCGCAGCGAACCGCGGGGGTGAGATAGGCAAGCGGCGCGTCTGTTGAGGGCGCGCCGGTTGAAGCCTTAAGATCCCATCCAGTTCGGCAGGATGGTGGTGATGATCGGGAAGGCAAAGAGGATCATAATCGTGATGACCTCGAGCAGGACAAACCACAGCGCACCGCGGAAGATCTGGGGCAGGGGTGTTTCGCGATCAATACCGGCGATGACATAGCAGTTCAGCCCGACCGGCGGCGTGATCAAGCCGATCTCGCACATCTTGACGGCGAGAATGCCGAACCAGATCGGATCAAAGCCGAGCGATTGGATCGTCGGGAACATGATCGGGATGGTGATGACCAGCATCGAGAAGGCATCGAGGAACATCCCCAAAGGCACAAAGACCAGAAGCAACATCGCGACGATGAGATACGGCGGCAGGCCAGAGCCGATGACCGCCTCGGCCAATTGATTAGGCACCTGGATCAACGTCAGGAAATAGCTGAAAACGGCGGCGCCGATCATGGTGAAGAGGATCATGACCGTGGTGTCTATGGTGGACCGGAAGCTCGCCACAATACGGCCCAGCATACCCGGCCAGCTGGGGCGGTGCATCAGCAGCATAATCAGGGCGACAAAGGCACCGACGGCACCCGCCTCTGTCGGGGTGACGAGGCCCAGATAGATGCCGCCCATCACGACGATAAACAGGACCATGACCTGCCATGCTTTACCCGTTTCGCGCACGGCCTCACCCCAGCTGGCGCGTGGGGTGACTGCGTGGCGCATATCGCCGCGACGGGCGATGAAGTAGATGCCGACCATGAACATGATCGCGGTCAGCAGCCCCGGCAGGAACCCCGCGACCAGCATTTTGCCAGCCGATGTTTCGGTTAGCGCGGCATAGAAGATCAGCAAGACGCTCGGCGGGATAAGCACACCCAGCACCCCGCCTGCGGCGACTGCGCCGGCCGAAAGGCTGCCCTGATACCCCGCCTTCTTCATCTCGGGGATCGCGACGGAGCCTACGGTGGCGGCAGTGGCCACGCTTGACCCCGATGTGGCCGCAAAACCTGCGCTGGTCAGGATCGCCGCCATGGCCAAACCACCGGGCAGATGCCCGACCCAGCGGCTGGCGACGTCGAACAGCTTTTTACCGACCTGCGCATGATGCGCGAAACTGCCCATCAGGATGAACAGCGGGATGATCGTGAGCGTATAGACGGCGGTGGTGGAGTATGAGATCGACTTGAGCCGCGTCATCAGAAACGCGAAATCTTCGACCAAGACGATACCGACGGCGCCGGACAGCGCCAGCGCGGCAAAGACCGGCGCGCCGAATGCCATCAGCAGGATGATCAGCGCGACGGCGATATAGGGGGCAAAGGACGGATCCATCGGGGCTTCCTGACATCAGTGAAGATCGGGTGACGCCTGCTTTGTCTCAGCAGGCTCCCCGAAGAGAAAAAGTTGAAGGGATTGGATCGCCATCTGGATGAAGGCGAACCACAGGCCCGCGGCCAAGCTGGCCTTTGTCCACCAGATCGGGATCTTGACGTAGCCCCAGCGAAATTCCCGGATAGAGACGGAATAGATCGCCTCATGCGTGGCGGGGATGGCGAGCATCAGCAATGCCAGCGCCCCGACCGCCCAGGCCACCGCGACAACACGGGCGCGGGCGGCGGGGGAGAGTTTCTCTGTCAGAACAGTAACGCGGATATGTGCATCGTCCCGTTGCGCCCATCCCGCGCCAAAAAAGACGACCATCACCAGCGCCAGTTCGGTAAATTCGAAAACGCCGGTGATCGGGCTCCCCGTGATGGCACGCACCAAAACGTCGAGCGTGGTGCCAAACACAAGGAACGCGAGAAACAACATGGCGACCGCACCAAGCGTATCGGACACGATTTTCAGTAAACTGTTGATCGTTTGCATGATTTAATCCTTCGCTAAAATGCGATCGCCCCCAGCCGATTACGATGCTTGGCTGATCTCGTAAGGGCGTTTCAGCGTTGCTTCGGCGTCGTACTTCTTAATCGCGGCATCGATCAAGGACTGCATTTCTGCGCCATCGATACCTGCGGGTTTCGCGGTATCCTCAAGCCAGGAGTTCACCTGCGCGGGCTGGACCAGATCCTTGGCCATGGCCTTTTGCGCGTCTGAAACGGTGCTCAGCGTGACGCCTTCGGCTTCAGCGGTTTTGACATAGGTGGCAAGCACATCTTCGTAGATCGCGCTGAACTGGCCGCCATAGATGTCATCGACAATCTCGTCCGAGATCTTGCGCACGTCGTCGGGAAGCCCGTCATACACCCGCTTGTTCATGATCGTTGCGGCTGGGGCGTGGGGGCCGTCGCCGATGTCATAGAACTGCGGCGCGATTTCATGCAGTTTATAGGCGATCGCGGTCACGAAATCGAACCCGTAGACCCCGTCAAGAATGCCACGCTCAAGCGCTTGATACACTTCGGGTGCGGCCATGGCGACCGCCGTACCGCCAAGCGCTTCGACCACATCGGCAGAGACACCGTAGGCACGGATGCGTTTGCCTTTGATGTCTTCCAGCGAGGTGATCGGGTCGCGCAGGATCAGCGGCGCGTAGTTCCAGTTGGTCCAGTAGAGCACTTTCGACCGGTGGCGATCCTCCCATTCAGCGCGCAGCGGGTCGAATTGATCGTAAACATCGCGGCAGACCTTTTGCAGCGCGTCGGCACGGTTCATCCGGAAATACCATTCCAGCCCGCGGGTCACGGGCAGTTCAGACTGGTAGTAACCGGGTGAGATCAAGGTCATCTCGGATGTACCGTCGCGCACGGCGCCCAGATGTTCGCCCACCTTGTTGAGCGATCCGGACCAGTAGCGGCGGATGGTGACTTCGCCTTCGGTGCGTTTTTCCAGCTCGTCCAGATACCAGCGGTCGATCCATGAGGGGCCTGCGGAATCCGACACATAGCTGTCGAACTTCAGCGATGTTGCGGCCAGCGCAAGGGACGGTGCGGCCAGCGTAAAGATGCCCGATGCGGCGGCGGCGCCGGTTTTTAGGAATGTTCTGCGTTTCATGTTTCTCTCTCCCGATCTGCGCGTCAAAGGCTGACACGCATTGTTCTGCATCGCGGCTTAGGCCTGATGCTCTCCCTCCAGCTCTTGCGCAATACGTTCGCGCAGGCTGGTTTTCAGGACTTTCCCGTAGCTGTTCTTGGGTAGATCCTGAACAAAGTGGTATGTCTTCGGCTTCTTGAACGAGGCCATGCGGCTTTTGCACCAGGCATCGAGCTGCGGCGCGTCGCAGGGGCCATCGCCCGTTGCGACGACAAAGGCCACGACATCCTCGCCCCATTCCGGACTGGGCACGCCGATCACCGATACTTCGGACACGTTTTCATGGGTCAGAAGCGTCTCCTCCACCTCCCGTGGATAGATGTTCGTCCCGCCCGAGATGATCACATCTTTTGACCTGTCGGTGAGTGTCAGGAAGCCATCGGCATCCATCGACCCCAGATCGCCCGTGCGCAGCCAGCCGTTAACGACGGTATCTGCGGTGGCGTTTTCATTGCCCCAGTAGCCTTTCATCAGCGCATCGCCGGAGACGACAACCTCGCCAACCTCATGCGCAGGCAGGGGGCGCATGTCGCTGTCGACGACCCGCACCTGCACGCCCGCCTGCGCAAACCCGACCGACCCGCGCCGCGCATCTGCGTTGGGGTGGGTGGTGTCTGCCACAAGATCACGGGGCAGGACGGTGATGGTCATGGGGCATTCGCCCTGACCGTAGATCTGGACGAAACGCGCACCGAAGACGGCGAGCCCCTCTTCGATATCGGCGAGATACATGGGACCGCCACCGTAGATGATGGTCTTGATGCCCGCGCCGTCATAGCCCGTGGCACGGGCATGGGCGATCTGGCGTTTGATCATCGTGGGGGCGGCGAAAAACACGAGATTATCCAGCGCCTGCGCCAGCTCTGCGATCTCGGCCGGATCGAACCCGCCGGACTGGGGGATGACATGGCAGCCCCCGGCGCGGATGATCGGGAAGTGATAGAGCCCCGCGCCATGCGACATAGGTGCCGCATATAGCGAATTATCGCGGGCGGTGGGGCTGTCCACATCCATCGCATAGGCCAGCGACATCGCGATGAGGTTTCCGTGGGTGGTCATCACCCCCTTGGGCCGCCCCGTGGTGCCCGAGGTATAGAAAAGCCAGGCCACATCGTCTTTGCCCGTGTCGACGGGGGGCGTGATTTCCGCGCTGGATTGTGCCGCAGCAGTCAGCGCGGGATCGTGGGTGCCGAGTTCATTGCAGGTCTCGGCAAGCTCGATACCGCTCGCGAACACCGTGCCGGTTTGGGTCACGACAACGCGGGCCTTGGCATCGCCGATGATCCACGCCACTTCGCGCGGGTGCAGCTTGTAATTGATCGGCACGACAATCGCGCCCATCCACAACACCGCGTGCAGGATCTCCAGATATTCGGGGCAGTTCTGCATGAACAGCGCCACGCGGTCGCCTTTTCGGATGCCTAAAGTATCCTTGAGATAAGTCGCCATGCCCGCGCTACGCGCCGCGAACTGCCCATAGGTCGCGTGCAGATCCAAGCCGCAGCGGATTGCCGGCGCATCGGGGGACACCCGTGCGGCCTGAAGCAGCCATTCAGAAATATTCATATGTAATCAGACCTTGCGCGCTTCGAGCACCGCGACATAGTTGGCCACGGCAGAGCCGCCCATGTTGAACAACAGCCCCAGTTCGGCACCGGGGACTTGCAGATCGCCGGCTCGGTTGGTCAGCTGACGGAAGGCCAGCGCATGCATGGAAACGCCTGTCGCGCCGACGGGATGGCCCTTGGCTTTCAGCCCGCCCGACAGGTTCACCGGCAGCGCACCGCCACGGTAGACGGTGCCATCTTCCAACGCGCGCGCGCCCTGACCCTTGGGGGCCAGCCCCATCGCTTCGTAGGTCAGCAGTTCCGCGATGGTAAAGCAGTCGTGGACTTCGGCGAAATCGATATCTTCGAGTGTGACATTGGCCGCTTTGAACGCCTGCGCGAAGGCGCGTTCGGGGCCTTCGAATGCAAGGAAATCTCGGCGCGACATGGGCAGGAAATCATTCACATGCTCCGCTGCACGCATGGCCACGGATTTCGGGAAATTGGCCGCGTTTTCGTCGGTCGTGAGGATCAATGCCGCGGCACCATCGGTCACTAGCGAGCAATCGGTCAACCGCAGCGGCGGCGCGATCTCGGGGTTCATCTCGGACACGGTGCTGCAATGTTCGAAGGTGAACTCTTTATGCATATGCGCCAGCGGGTTGGACATGGCGTTGGCGTGGTTCTTCACCGCGATCTTGGCCATCGCGTCCAGCGGGCTGCCATAGCGCGCATCATAGTCGCGTGCGGCCACGCCGAAGACCTGCGGGAAGCTCAGCGACGCCTCTGCCGGATCATTCTGGTAACCTGCACCGGCCAGCGCCTGAGTGACCTCTTTGGTACTGCGGCTGGTCATCTTTTCCGCGCCGACGACAAGCACCGTGCGTGCTTGCCCTGCGCGGATCATGTTCATCCCCGCATGGATCGCGGCCGAACCTGAGGCACAGGCGTTTTCGGCCCGCATTCCCGGTTTGAACCGCAGCTGCGGATAGGCTTGAAGGATCAGCGAGGACGCGAAACCATCCGTCACCATGCCAGAGTTGAAATGCCCCAAATAAACAGCGTCGATATCATTGGGATCAATGCCGGATTCTTCGACCGCTTCGCGCGTCGCGGCGACGATCAGCTCTTCAAGGTTTTCTTGCAGACGGCCAAATTGCGTGTGGCCGCTCCCGACGATGGAAACTCCGGTGGTCATAATATCCTCCCTGATATGAGGATCATTTTACGGATGTCAGACCCGCGATCTATTGGTAGAAACACGTAATATGATACGTATCACTACGTAGTGGACTAAGTAGAAATGCAGATGATCGATACCTCTACCACGCAAAAAGCCTCCAGCCTCGGGTTTCAGGAATCACCCGTGGCGCAGATCATCGTGCGCTATCGCCGCATCATCGAGGCCAACAAGGCGGTGGAGCGTTTGTTTGGCTACACAAGGGCCGATCTGATCAACCGGTCGGTGCAGCGGCTTTACCCGTCGACCGCCGATTTCAACCAGATCGGGGAGCGTTGCGAGGCACGTATGCGCGAGACGGGCGATACCCATTATGAAGACGAACGCTTCATGCAGGCGTGGGACAAGACGATCTTCTGGGTGCAGGCCAAAGGTGCGACGCTATCCCCGCAGGATCCGTTTTCGCTGATGATTTGGTCATTCGAGAAGATCGCGGACAAGAGCTATCGTTCTGTCGATCTCAGCCCGCGGGAACGCGAGGTGGCGCATCATCTGGTCAACGGCCGCACCTCGCGCGAGATCGGCGAGGCGCTCAATATCTCGCATCGGACGGTAGAGGTGCATCGCGCGCGGCTGATGCGGAAGTTCAACGTCAAGAATACCGCCGCATTGGTGTCAGAGATTGTGCACGCCTTCTAAGGGTGACTACCCCGCATCGATATCATCCAGCGCGACGGCCCCCGCGTTCCCTTCCGTCACAAACACGTTCCGCGCCAGTGGGAACTGGTGCGAGCGGCTTTCGAGGAAATGCATCAGGTAGCCGGCGGTGTTGGGGAAGACCATGAGGTCGCCAGCTTTGACGCCTTGGGGGAAGGACATCTTGCGGCGCGTCAGCCATTCGCTTTCGGTGCAATAGGTGCCTGCAAGATAGCCTTCGATAGGTTCCTTGTGCGGACCGGGGGCGGGGACCATGAGCGGATCCAGTGCGAATTCGGCGAAGCCGGATCGGGACTGGGTGCGGTTCATCTGCACGCCGATCACGGGGGTGCCGGCGCTGTCGCGCTTGCAAAAGGCGACGCGGGCGAGGGTCATGCCGCAGCCGTCGAGCAGCGAGCGCCCCGGCTCGCACCGCAGGGAGACATGGGCCTCCCTCAGATGTGCGGCCACGGTTTGACCGTCGGCCATGTGGTCGAGGATGCGGCGCATCCAGTCTTCTTGCACCAGCGTTTGGGCGACGGGGTAGCTGTCGACTTTGCCTTCGCCGCCTGATTTGCGTCCCAACCCATCGTTATGCTGGGTGATGGAATCGCGGTCACCGGACAGGGCGCGGTCAAGCTCGGCCAGCCATGTCTCCCACTCCGCCGCGTCGTCGAGGTAGTTCATGGGGATGCCGCCGCCGATGTCGAGGAAGAAGGGCGCGGTGCTGTCGCCCTTGACCTTGCGGATCAGGCGGAGCGTTTGCAGGATCGCGGCGATGCGATCCTCGGCGCTATAGCCGTTGAGGTGGAAATGCAGCCCGTCGAGGCGGAGCGTTTCCGACGCGGCAATGCGGGCGGCGAGGGTAGGGACCTGCGTCAGCGGTAAGCCGAAACGCGAATAAAGCTTTGTACCGTCACGCTCAAACCCGTTGAGGCGCAGGCCGACAGAGACGGGCTTGGTCGCCCCATCGGCCACGTCCTCCAGCAGTTCCAGCTCATCTTCGTTATCAAGGATCACGGTCACGCCGCCACCCACGCAAAGGGTCATCAGCGCTCGATCTTTCACTGCCGCAGTGCAGACGATCCGGTCACCCGGTAGCCCCTGTTCAAGGCATTGTTCCACCTCCGCATGGCTGGCCGTATCGATGCCAATGCCCATATCCCGCGCGGCCTGCACATAGCTGAGACATTTATTCGCCTTGCGCGCAAACATGGGCAGGAAGGGCAGGCCATAGTCGGTCACGCAATCGGCCAGCTGCGCGATATTGCGGCGGAAGGGATCGACAGACTGAATGTTGAGCGGCGCACCAAAACGGTCGGTAAACGCGTCTAGGCGGGGGCGGTCTTGCAGCAGCTCTGCCATCCAGTTTTCCAGCCGCGGGCGCAGGGGCACGATGCCATGGCAGGGGCTGAAGATCGATGGGGGAATGGTCATAGGGAAGGCTCCAGCGCGTTGGATTGGCGGGCGTTTTGCACGACGGCGGCGGCCCAGTTTTCGGGATGATCATGGAGGGAGCGAGACAGTGTATCATTGCCAAGCACGCAGCCTTCGGTGGCGCGGCCGATGACGGAAAGGCCCTTGGCGGTGCCGTCGCGTGTGAGGACATGCGCGTCTTTATCGACCCTAACACCGCCCATTGTGCCGATGCTAAGATGCCCGTCGTGGAAAAGACCGTCGAGCGGTGCGGCAAGCTCGGTACCGCCCGCGGGTGGGATCGTGGCGTTGATCGCGACATCTGCCGCGGCCTCGCCGGACATTTGATCAAAGCTGACGATACCCGCCTGTTCCAGCGTGATCAGCTTGCTGATGTTCTGCGCGGGCGGGCCGAAGGCGAGCCGCTCCATCTCTGCCGCGATCTGGCGGAAGTGGTGGGTATCGTCGGGGGCTATCTCGCGGTGGCTGAGCCAATTGATCAGCTGCGGATAGCAGCGGCGCCAGACCTCGGCCAAGGCCCAAGCGCTGTCCTGGGCGCGGCGCCCCATCGCGATGTCATAGCCGATACGCAGGTCTTGGCGGATTTCGTCGGGGGTGAAGGTGGTTTTGGTCCGGTGGGTGAAGAAGTCGGCGCTGCTGCCGGAAGGGTTGCCCAGGACCTGGTCGGCGCATGATAAAAACGCGGGCCAGATGTGATGGGTGAAGGTAGCGTTTGTACCGCGCAGGATATGCGAAAGCTCGGCGCGTCGATCGTCCCAAAAGGCGTCGTCTTGCGGTTGGGTAAACAATGCCGCCTCGACCTTGGCGCGCATCGGGCGACCGCTGCGGCTGAAGGGGGCGATGCGACGCGGCTCCGCTCCCGACGAAGCATAGGTATAACCGGTGGCAGAGAGGGCGAAGGCCCCGCCGCGCCCTTCGGTCAGTGCGAGCATCGTATCGATGAAGGTGAGTGCGAAGCCCTTGCAGCGCACAGTAGAGTTGGGCGGCACAGCGACCTGGGTCAGACGCTGATCGATGGGGAAGGGGGAGGGGATATGGTCGCGCGTGTCGGCCTCGCCCTGACGAAACCCGTCTTGGTGACCGGTGGTGATCAGGGCGTGATCAACGGTGATGTTTTGGGGGGAGATACTCCATTGATCCCCGTTGCGGTTCACCGCCTCGACGCGCGTTTTATGCCGGATTAGTCTCACATTCGACGGGGCTTGTGCGACGACACGTTCAAAGCTCCAGAACAGATACCGCCCCACCTGCGCACGGGGCACGTAGTCGCCAGCATCGACGGGCTTCGGGCTCCGCGCAGCCCATTCCAGAAACGACGGCCCGCGCCCGCCCGTCCAGGCGTTGATCAGACCCGCGGGGAAGTTCATCAGCAGCACCTCGGGCTGGCGCGGATCATAGATCGGCCCCGCCCCGGGATGCGCCGAGGGTTCGAAAATATGGACGGTAAACCGGTGCCGCGGACTGCGCCGCGCCGCCTCGCACAGGCTATCCAGCGCGTAGAGCCCCTTGGGGCCGCAGCCGACGATGGCAATCTCTGTGTCGCTCATGAATCCGCGGGGGCCAATCCTGCCAATGCGGTCACGTCCGCTTCGCAAATCCCCAACTCCCGCTCGACCCATTCGGGATCAAAGACAGTGCCAAGATAGCGCGAGCCGGAATCGTGGATGATGGCCGCGACGGTCAGACCGGCAAGTTCGTCCTGCATCCCGCGCACAGCTTCGAGCACGCCACCGCCGGAACCGCCAACCAGCAGCCCCTCGCGCGCGACGGCGCGACGACACCCGGCGACGCAGGTCACATCGGAAACGCGGACGAGGTCATCAAACTCCTGCCCCTTGGCCAGTTCTGGGATACGACCCGCGCCCATGCCCGAGATTTTGCGCGGGCCTGCGGTGCCGTTGAAGAGCGTGCTACCCATGGCATCCACCGCGACGACCTTGGTCTTACGCCCCATCCGGCGCAGGTAATCGCGACAGCCTCGCGCGGTGCCAGTGCTGGAACAAGCGACGAAAAGCACATCGATCTGCCCGCCAAGCGCCGCGTCGATCTCGGCGATGGTGCCGAGTTCGTGGGACTCAGGATTGTCGAGGTTGGCATATTGGTTGGGCCAGAAGCGGCGGGTGTCTTCTTCCAAAAGCTTGGCGACCCGGTCCAGTCGCGCAGCGAGGAAATCTCCGTCAGGCGCGTGATCGACCAATTCAATCTGGCCCCCCAAGGCGCGGATAATCGCCACGTTCTGGGATTGCGCATTGGGGTCGACAACGCAGATGAATTGCAGCCCATGCACCGCACACGCCTGTGCCAGCCCGATGCCCATATTGCCGGAGGAGGATTCCACCACTGTATCACCGGGTTTCAGCTGACCGTCCGCCAAAGCGCGTTCGATCATGTGCCGCGCGGGCCGGTCCTTGGCGCTGCCACCGGGGTTCAGCGCCTCGACCTTGGCGACCAGATTAACGTCCTCGCGGTCGAGATAGCGGAGCAGGCGCACCATCGGCGTCTGGCCAATAAGGTCGAGCACATTGTCCGCGATCCGCGTCGCCGCGAAAGGCGTCGCTGTGTGGGAGTGGGTCTTTACCTGAGTACGAATATTCATCTGCGCAGCCTTTCGGGAAGCCAAGTCTCACCGGCGGCGCAGGACCGCGCCGTCGCGGATCGTGTTGCGTCTCTTTCACTTCGCGCGCTGTTGACCCCTCAAGGGGAAGGTGCGGCTTTGTAAGAGAACGATGGTCGAAAATTGCTATTTAAAATTGAACCTCGTGGGCGTGATAAAGTTCCGTCTTGTGTGCAACTGAGATGGAATTGGGGGGCGGGAAGCGATGTGAGCTCGGGCCGTGGGTCGACAATATGGGTCTCTAATATGCTGTTTAGCGTCTTATTTGTATCAAGCCGCAGTTAGGTCGACGGTGCGCCACCCGCCGCCGTTTCAACATTCTCGGTAACGCGCCGCAAGGGGTGGCGGGTCACGCCAGACCAAGGCTGAACCACCATCCCCGCACCATATCCCCACGCCGAAGCACGCTCCGCTTGAGCGGGGGAGAGCGTGGTCGTCTCTGCATAGTTCTGATTGCCATCGCGGATATCGGACGGCGCGGGTGTCGTGTCCACATCTAAAAACGCCGCCAACCGCGCCAATGTAGCGGTAGGGTCGGCGACGAGATCTTCGTAGCGGACAGTGATCACGGCATGCAGGTAATCGATGTCGCGCCTTACGATGTCATAGGCGTCCAGCCAGTGATCCATCATCGCCGCGGGGTCCAAATCGACCCATTTGGACGTGGCGGCGGCGACTGCCTCTGGATGGCGAGTGACAACGACGAACTGCGACAGGGGGAAAAGTTGCTGATACAGCCGCATCCGTGTCAGGTTTACGGGCGACTTCTCGACCCGCCACGGGGCATCTTTAAAATAGGGTGCCCAGTCCCGCTCCAACCGCATTTGCGTCTCTAACCTGTCGAAATGCGATCCTTCAATATGGTGCTGCGCGGGGTCGGTGGCGAAATGCATGGGGCTGCCATGCCGCGCGGTGTGGGGGATCGCGCCTTGCAGATAGACGCCTTCATTCTCGGGCACGGGGGCGGCGTTGATCGCGCTGACACCGGGCAAATCGCCGATCAGCCGCGCCACGAGGCTGGTGCCGGAGCGGTGCAGCCCGCCAACGAAGATATAGCGATGTGCTGTCATAGAGGCCTCTTTGTCTTACAAAAGTCAGGTAGGCTGTGGGGGAGGGGCGGCAAGGGACGCTATAGCAACCGGGGTAACGGTGAAGTCGAAGATAGGCGGGACCACGATGATAAAATTTGGTAGGAATTTGAAGGAGTGTAACGTATAAGTATCATTACGTCAAAGTATGTAATATATATATTGCAAATGTTTCTGGATACCGATGCCTAAACCTACACGCCCCTATTCGCCAACCGCCCGAAAGGCTGCAGAGCTTTTGGGGCTGATGATCCGCGCCGCGCGGCTAGAGCGGAACATGACCGCGCAGGAACTGGCGGAACGGGCAGGCGTCTCTCGTCCGCTGCTATCACGGGTTGAAAAGGGGGACATGACCGTATCCCTTGGTGCCGTTTTTGAAATCGCCACCATCCTCGGCGTTCCTCTATTTGAGGAGGATGACGAACGACTGACCACGCGGCTCGCCACCGAACGGCGGGCAAATGCGCTGTTGCGTCAGCGTGCCTTCCAAGCCAGCCGCGGGAAGATAGACAATGACTTCTGACCTGCTGAGACCGACCAAAACCATCTATGTCTGGATCTTTCTGCCCGGTGCAACCGACCCTGTGGTCGCTGGCCGTGTCGATCTTGTGGGTCAGCTGCATCAGTTCACCTACGGTAAAAGTTATCTGCGAAATCCCGATGCGATTCCGATTTTCCTGCCAGAACTGCCCTTGGTCGAGCAGATTCACGTGCCCGCCGCCCCCCTGCAGATCGCAGGTTGTCTGCGCGACGGAGCACCAGATTTCTGGGGGCGCCGGGTTATTATCAATCGATTGACGGGTGCGAAGGGCATTGCCATGGACCTCGATGCGCTCGACGAGATGAACTATATGCTGCAATCGGGCTCCGACCGAATTGGCGCGCTGGACTTCCAAACATCCGCGACAGAATACGTGCCGCGACTGGCGGGGGAGGTTGCGCTCTCGACCCTTGTAGAGGCTGCGGATCTTGTGGAACGTGGCGTGCCCCTGCCGCTGGAGCTGGACGAAGCCTTTCGCCACGGGACGTCCATTGGCGGGGCACGGCCAAAAGCACAGGTCACCGATGGCAATCGCAAGATGATTGCGAAATTCAGCGCCTCCAACGATCAGCACTCAGTAGCGAAAGGCGAATATATCGCGATGAAGATTGCGCAGGCCTGCGGTATGAATGTCGCCCCGGTCGAGCTTCGTCAGGTCATGGGCAAAGATGTGTTACTGATCGAGCGGTTCGACCGGATCAATACGGGCCAAGGCTGGACACGGCGCGCGATGGTATCTGCGTTGACCATTCTTGGGCTAAGCGAGCTTCAGGGCCGCTACGCCAGCTACGAGGATCTTGCCACCCATCTGCGCAAAGCGAGCATCACGCCGAGCGCGGATCTGCAAGAACTATTCGCGCGTATGTGCTTCAACATTCTCGTCGGTAATACCGATGACCATGCCCGCAACCACGCTGGGTTCTGGACGGGGGAACAGCTTCAGTTGACGCCGGCCTACGACATCGACCCGCGCCCGCGGGCGTCATATGAGGCCAATCAGGCCATGGCGGTACGTGGGACAGATCACCGTGCGAACCTTTCTTTAGCGTTAAATGCGGCCGGTGGTTTTGGGCTGGATCAGAGACGCGCAGAAAAAATCATTCTCGGTCAGGTCGAGGCGATCCGCGATCTGTTTGACGAGATGGCCCGAGATGTCGATTTGACGCCGGCAGATCATAGCGCGATACGCGAGCGGGCGTTTTTGCGTGAGTTCGCATTTGATGGGCTTACAGGTAGGTTGGCCGCGTTGCGGGATGCTACGAGAAGCAATTAATTCTTCATCCTACTTCGGTTTCGCACACAAAATTGCCAGCCAACCTGGCGTAGAATATGGCTTCGCTTAGCTATCCAAAACAAATCTCAATTCCGACGGGAACCATAAGGTAACTTTACTGTTATCTTTGCGAGGCTCGCGTTTTTGCAGCTCTGAATACATCATAACTTTTGGAGGCTGATATGCGCATCATGCATATTTCGCTGGGCGGATGTCTATCCGCTCCGCCCGTTAAGTACGGCATGACGGAAGATACCGGTGGGCATATCGCCTATGTCCTAGGCGCTGCGATGGCGCAGGCAAAACTCCCTGAGGTTGAAGCGGTCACGATTGTGACGCGGCTGTTTGATGCGCCGGAGTTGGGGGAGGTTTTTGCACAGGCCGAGGAAGAGATCGCGCCCAAGTGTCGGGTGGTGCGTCTGGCATCGGATCGGGCTGAGTATTTGGAAAAGGGTGATTTGGTGGGGGAGCTTCCTTCGCTGCAAAACGCTTTGTTAGAGACGCTTAAGGCGATGGGTGCGGCGCGGCCGGATGTGATCCATGCGCATTTTGCAGATGCTGCGGAGCTGGCGCTGGCGGCGCGGGAGAGGTTCGGGATTCCGGTGCTGTATACAGCGCATTCGCTGGGGGCGGAGAAGTTGGCGCCGGGGGAATTGGCCTCGGTGGAATTGGAGGTGCGGATTGCGCGTGAGTCCCGCGCACTGGCGGAGGCGGATGCGATTATCGCCTCATCGCGTGACGAGGTGGAGCGGCAAATACCGAAGTTGGTGCCGGCTGCGGAAGGGCGCGCGCATCGGATTGGGCCGGGGGTTTGCGTAGAGGAGCAGGGCGATGCGGCGCGGGCGCGGCAGATGCTGGGCGGGTTTCTGCGGGATGTGAGCAAACCCATCATCCTTGCCATTGCGCGGCCCATTCGGAAGAAGAACCTGCGGCGGTTGGTCGATGCATATTCGTCTGATCGCACGCTGCAAGACCGCGCGAACCTTGTGATTATCGCGGGGCTGCGGGATGGCTTAGGGCAGGGGTGCAGCGAGCGCGATGCGGTTATCGCGGATCTTTTTGACGGGGTCGACCGCCACGACCTTTGGGGCAAGGTGGCGCTGCCGCGACAACACTCCGCGCAGGATATCAGCGACCTTTATGCGCTGGCGGCTGAGGGCGGCGTGTTCTGCAACCCGGCGTTTCACGAACCCTTTGGGCTGACGCTGATCGAGGCCGCGCAGGCGGGTGTACCTTTGGTCGCGACGCAATCGGGCGGGCCGTCTGATATTCTGCCGGAGCTTGGGTTTGGTGCTTTGATTGATCCTTATGACACGGCGAGCCTGGCGCGCGGATTGCGCGACGTGCTGACGGCACCGGAGCGGGAGCTGGCGGCGCGGCGAGCGCAGCGTATTGCGCGGCAGACCTATGATTGGACGGCTTGGGCGATGCGGACGCAAGCGGTGATGGAAGGGGTGGTCCGCGGGCCGCAGGGTCAAACCGTCGCTGTTCAACAACATGAGCACCTGCTCGCCTGCGACATCGACAATACACTGACCGGTTGTCGCAACGGCGCACGTGCTTTTGCCCAGTGGTTGGGGCGCGAGGGGGAGCGCTTTGCTTTCACCGTCGCCACCGGACGTTCCATCGCAGAGGCGCAGCGGGTGCTGGCGGAATGGGATTTGCCCACGCCGGATACGATCATCAGCTCTACGGGCACAGAGATTTGGCGCCGTTCCGGCAGTGGTTTTACTCTATGTAAGGAGTATGCAGCGCTGATCTCGCAGGAGTGGGATGCGGCGGCAGTGCGTACGGCGCTGGAAGACACTAATGTGCGTTTCCAGCCGGTCTATGACCAGCGCCGGTGGAAGGTCAGCCTGTTTGGCACCATCATCGATGTGCCTGCGATCGAGGCGCGGTTGCATCATGCTGGGGTCTTGGCCCGCATCATTCCGTCCCATGAGAAATTCATCGACATCATCCCCGTGCAGGCCGGCAAGGCCGCCGCGATCCGGTTCGAGGCGGCGCGGCGTGGCATGTCGGACGACAGCGTGATCGTGGCGGGGGATAGCGGCAATGATCTGGATATGCTCTCGCGCTTCGAGAACGCTGTGCTGCCCGCAAATGCGCTGGCGGAGCTGGATGGTCTGGCCTCGGTCTATCGGTCTTCGCTGAAACATGCGGCGGGGGTTTTGGATGGGGTGCAATATTACCGCACACCGCAGCCGATGCTGATGGCGGGCGAATAATCATGCGTGATTTTCCTGACGTTCCCCTGCGGCCCTTCGGCTATTTCGTGCATCACCAGGGGCGGGGCCATGCGGAACGCTGCGCCGCCGTTGTTAACGCGCTGCCCGAGGCGAGGCCGGTGCGGATTTTCTGTGCGCGCGACGATATTTTCCCGACTTTGCGTGACAACGTGACGGTGCAAAAGCTGCCCTCTCTGTTTGAAGCGCGGGGGGATGAGCCGCATGGCGCCGCTTTGCTTGATACACCCGACACGACCCATTGCGCGCCGGTTGGTTGGTCCGGCATCCGCGATGCGATGGCCGCCATGGCGCAGTTCTTTGCCGCCGAGGCGCCGGAGCTGATGATCGTCGATGTCTCGGCCGAGGTGGCGCAGCTGGCGCGGCTCTGTTCGGTGCCGCATGTCAAAATACTGCAGCATGGGGACCGTAGTGATGTTGGGCATCGTGCCGCCTATGACGGCGCCGCGGGGTTGCTCGCCCCGTTCCATGCGGATTTGGCGCAGGAGAGCTGGCGCGCTTGGGCGGAGAAAATTCACTACGCTCCCGGGCTTGGGGTGAATGTCTCGTTGCCCAAACCTGAAGAGGCCCGCGCGACGCTGACGCTGGGCAAACGCCTGATGGCGCTGGTGGTCTGTGGCGGGGGCGGCAATGGCATTTCCGAGGCCGCCTTGGGCGTCGCCGCGCGCAGTTATCCGCAGATGGACTGGATCACCATCGGCGAAGTGCAGCGCGACTGGCACGCAACCTTGCCGCCGAACCTGATCCACAAAGGCTGGGTCGACAACGCGCCCGATTATATCGCAGCGGCGGATCTGGTGATTTCTTCCACGGGCAATACCACCTGCGCCCAAGTGCTCACCGCTGCGAAGCCCTGGATCGTGGTGCCGGAGTGGCGCTATTTCGATGAGCAAGTCGAGAAAGCCCGCGCCTTGGGCCAAGCCGGTGCCGCATTGCATTTGCCGCATATGCCAAGCTCTGCCCATGCTTGGCGAGCCGCGATTGAGCAAGCGCAGAGCCAGCATGATCCTGTGCGGCAACGTGCCTTGGCTGGGGGCAGTGCCGCGGCGATCCGCACCGCGCAGTGGCTTGGCAGTCTGGCGGATCGCCTATGGGACCGCCCCGAAATTTCAACATCTTTAAAGGAGGTTCACCATGCGTGACGTATCCGTTCTGACCATCGCCCGCGGCCGTGAGGCGCATTTTCATAATGTTATCCGTGGCTTGGCCGCGCAAACCGTGCCCCCGCGCGAGCTGGTGATCGCCGCCATGCAGGATGAGCTATACGAGGGGCTGCCCGACGTGCCCTTTCCCATCCATCAAATCCAGGTCACCCGCCCCGATGGGGAGCTTCCCCTCGCCGCCGCGCGCAATGCGGTGGCAGCCAAGGCAAGCGGCACCGTTCTGGCCTTTGTCGACGTTGATTGCATCCCGCACCCCGCGCTTGTCGCCGATGTGGCAGAGGCATGCCACGATGGCCGCGGGCTGGTGATGGGTGAAGTCGCCTATCTTCCCAAAGGGGCGACGGAAGCAGGCCTCGATTTCGATCACTTCGACAAGATCGGCGTCAAACACTCCGACCGGCAGGGACCACCGGCGGAGGGTCTGCGTTATTGCGAGGATTACCGTTGTTTCTGGTCGCTCAACTTCGCCATGCACCGCGCCGATTGGGCGCGCAGCGGTGGGTTTGATGAAGGGTATTTCGGCTATGGCGGTGAGGATACAGATTTTGGTCGTGTGCTCGACGCCCGCGGGATCGACATCTGGTGGATGAAGGAGGCCAAGGTCTATCACCAATATCACGACCACTGCATGCCGCCGATCCACCATGTGGAGGCCGTGGTGCGCAATGCCGAGTATTTCGCCACCCGTTGGGGGCATCGCACCATGGGGCACTGGCTGCACGCCTTTCACCTGATGGGGCTGATCGACAACAGCGACGATGCGCTGACGATCCTGCGTGCGCCAGATGAGGCGGATTTCGAGATGTGCCGCCAGACCGGCGATATGCCCTACGCCAACAGCCGCCGAGTGATGGACAAGCTGCTGCGCGATCTGGACACCGAAAAAGAGCGCCGCGCCGCTGCTCAAGCTGGCGAGGACCGCATCTCTGCCATCGCGGCGGAGTGACCTCATGAAGATCGCCGTCATCGGACATGTGCGTTTCCCCATCGCGCGCCCCTTCATGGGCGGGATGGAGGCGCATTGCTGGCATCTCTGCCGTGGCCTGCGGGCGCGGGGTCACGACGTGACTCTTTTCGCCGCCGGTGACAGCGATTGGGGTGGGAAGGTCGAGCCCGTCGTGGACGTTCATTATGATCGCGAGTTTCCTTGGCACAAATGGCACGGCACGCCGGAGCTGACCGGCCATTTGGATGCCGCGTTCGAGCGTCTCCTACCGCGCCTTGCCGAGGGTGGTTTCGACGTGGTGCATAACAATTCCTTGCACCGCTTCCCCCCGCGTTTTGCAGCGCGGCACCGGATCCCGATGGTGACCTCCCTCCATGTGCCGCCATTCGATGTATTGAAGCGCGCCGTCGCCGATGGCGGGGCACCGTGGTCGCTGTTTACCACCTGTTCGCAGCGGCAATTGGGAGAGTGGTTTGATGACGGCGACGCTCCCTTCGCCAGAGTTGTACCGAATGGCATTGATGTTGCGGACTGGCCGTTCAGTCCAGAGGGCGATGGCACCGCCGTGTGGATGGGCCGTATCACACCGACCAAAGGAACTCACCTGGCCGCTCAGGCGGCTAAGATTGCTGGCATCCCATTGATTATTTACGGTACAATTGAGGACCAGGGTTATTTCGACACTGAAATTGCGCCGTCGTTAGGTGAGAGTGTGCAATACGGTGGACACCTGCAAGGCGCTGACCTGACCGATGCCATCGCCCGCGCATCTGTTCTGCTGTTCACCCCGCTTTGGGACGAGCCCTTCGGTCTTGCCGCGATCGAGGCGATGGCATGCGGTCTGCCGATTGCAGCGGTTGAGAATGGCGCGATCCGTGAGGTGGCGGGGGATGCGGCGCGGTATGCTGGAGCGGATGCTCAGGAGTTGGCCGTGGCTCTGAGGGAGGCGGTCGGCATTTCCCGGAGCGTTGCGCGGGAACGGGTGGAGCGGTTGTTTACGCTGGAGAGGATGTTAGTGGCTCATGAGGGGTTGTATGGCCGAGCGATTGAGGTTGTAGATCACGGGTTTGAGGTGCCTTTGTACGAAGCTTTTAAGTTGCCTTGGGTTGGGCATACTCTGTCTTAGGGCGGCTTTGCATTCAAAATGGCTCGGCGGGTTCCACTGATAATGCGTCCTAGAAACACAACTAGACCCAGCATGCCTACTTGACCGCGGTCAAGAAGCAATGTGAGAGACGAATACGTCTGTGCCTGGGCGTCATTATACAAACCTGCTTGTGCTGGGAACGCACCTCACCATTGACAGCGCAGCGTTTATAGCAGGGTACGCCCATTTCGGGCCTCGTCAAGACTACAAAAAGAAGATCAGCTCAGCGAGAAACCTTATAGAAAAGCTTCCAACCTGTGCCTTTTGGTCATCCCGCCTTCGCAATCGATATTTTAGCGTTACATAATCCTAATTATCAGTTACAATTCCCGCCCACGGTGGATTCACAAACGAAGTGCAAATTCTGTACGAATACAGAGAGTTGCATGGAGTATGAAGAATGGGAACCCACTACTGTCACCTGAAGCTGGACGAACGACGCAAGCTTGCAAAGTGGCTGGAAGTCAAAATGCCGATTTCAGAGATTGCGGATCGCCTGGGCCGCGATCCCTCCACGATCTACCGAGACATTAAGCGCAATCGTTACACTGACAAAGAGATACCGGAACTGGATGGATACCACGCGCTTGTCGCTCAGGACAAATACGAGGCGCGCCGCGCGATCCATCGCAAGATGATCGTTTACCCTGAACTGAAGTAAGCCATTGAAGACCGATTGAAGGCTGGCTGGTCACCCGAACAGATTGCGGGCCGCATGCGGTTGGAGCGCCATCCGATCCGGGTCAGTCACGAGACGATCTATCGGTTCGCCTATTCCAAAGATGGTCGCGATGAACAGTTTTATCGCCATCTTCCCGAACATCGCAGACGCCGCAGGCCGCGTGGTTACCGCAGGCACAACCGGACCCACATCTTCGACACGCAGAGCCTGTCCTACAGGCCTGAGAGCATCTCAGAGCGTGCCGAGTTCGGCCACTGGGAATGCGATCTGATGATGTTCCGCAAGGAGCATGGAAAGGTCAACGTGACGTCTCTGGTCGAACGGGTGAGCCGGTATGCTGTCGTCATGCGCAACGAGGATCGCCAGTCCAAACCGATCATGGAGGCGCTGATCCAGGGCCTGGCTCCCTTGCCCGCCGATGCGCGTCAGTCGATCACATTCGACCGCGGCACCGAATTCACCGCATGGAGACATCTCAAGGCCGGGATCGGCGCAGATGCGTGGTTCTGCGACCCGCAAGCGCCGTACCAGAAAGGCACGGTCGAGAACACGAACAACAGGCTGCGGAAGTACCTGCCCCGC
>Ga0207907_100173_pt1 | contig 34075 bp, 28 predicted proteins | sample LinPmetageLP52_FD_184062 | JGI IMG/M metagenome (GOLD analysis project Ga0207907, IMG submission 184062) | Marine viral communities from the Subarctic Pacific Ocean - LP-52 (SPAdes) | ecosystem: Environmental > Aquatic > Marine > Oceanic | place: Pacific Ocean | collected 2011-08-26
TTAAAGTCTCTGAAGGGCCGTTGAAGACTACAACGTTGATAGGCAAGATGTGGAAGTGGTGTGAGCCATTAAGCTAACTTGTACTAATTACCCGTGAGGCTTAACCATACAACGCCAAACGCGTTTTGTGACAGTGAAGCGACAGAAGTTAATGACTAAAGTAGATATTACTTAGAAACTTAAAAAATATTATCAGATATTTTCCAAATTTATGAGGTGACTCTTAGCGCGTAGCGTTAAAGTAGAGGCACCTTGCGCAAAGGAAAAAGAAGCACTACGTGCTTGTCATTAATCCTTTGCACCAAATTTGCTTGGTGACAATAGCGTTTTGGACCCACCTGACTCCATGCCGAACTCAGTAGTGAAACGAAACAGCGCCGATGATAGTGTAGCATTTGCTATGTGAAAGTAGGACATTACCAGGCTTCAAATTGTAGAAAGCCCGACTAGCAATAGTCGGGCTTTTTTACGTCTGTAGAAAAGTAAGATACGCGCAATTAATATACACTCACAGCAACCCCCATCACGAAAGGCAGGTGAGCGTGACGACTCCGGATACAACGATAGTGTAGCATTTGCTATTTGGCTCTCCGCCACTGTGGGCACTACGACATTTTACTGCGTAGCGCACCGACTTCAAATAAGAGAAACCCGTTACAGCAATGTAACGGGTTTTTTGCTGTCTGGGATTTAATAAATAGCCAAGAGCCCATGCCGAGCTCTGTCGTGACACCAAACAGCTCGAAGGCGAGCACTGCACAAGCCGTCCCGACATAAAGATAGTGAAGCATTTGCTATGTGACTCTCCACCGCTGTGGGCACTATGACTTTACCAGGCTTCAAATTAAAGAAACCAGTTACAGCAATGTGACGGGCTTTTTACTGTCTGGGGTTTAGTAAATAGCAAGAGCCCGTGCTGGACTCATTCGTAGGCTCCTTTGCATATCCTTATCTCCAGTACACTTTTATCCCTAACCAGATTTCACATGATGAAAAGCATAATAATACTTTAAATGATCTGATGATCACTTAGTCTCTTTTTTATTATCAATTTTTTTTATAAAGTCTTTTAACTCTATTGCTAATTATCAAATGCTCTTTAAGCAATTAAACTAGCTCCATCTTGTATTTAAATACTTACATCACGACGGAGTAGATCATGTCTCATCAAATCATTAAAGACTTACATAATCGTTACACTGCTAAGAAATATGATTCTGCTAAGCGTATTTCAGCAGATGATTTGGAAGTAATCAAAGAAGCTATTCGTCTATCCGCTTCTTCAATCAATTCTCAACCTTGGAAATTTATCTTGGTAGAAAGTGAAGAGGGGAAGCAACGTTTACACGATACATTCGTAAATAAGCACCAGTTTAATCAACACCATGCTAAAGAGGCATCTCATACGCTTTTACTTGCCTACGATCCTAAGTTTACTAAAGAGAAGTTTTCAAAGCGTGTTGATGTAGAAGTAAGCTCAGGCCACCTACCAGCAGATATGCGTGATAACTTTATGGGTGCATATGCATTTGCTGAAATGAACACAGATGAAAATGGCTACAACGGTAGTTGGACTAAAGCGCAAGTTTATTTAGCGCTAGGTAATATAATGCATACTCTAGCGCGTTTAAACATAGCTTCTACACCTATGGAGGGTGTAGACCCAGACTTAATTGGTGAAAAGTTTAGCGCTGAGCTTGATGGACACATTTGTGAAGTTGCGCTTGCTATGGGTTACCCGCTTGAAGAGGAAGACTGGAACCATGGCTTACCTAAGGCTCGTTTAGCTGTAGGAGATATTATTGCTACGGTATAACCCATTCTAATAAACAATTAGCCGAGAATATTCTCGGCTTCTTTGTTTTTAAAATAAGCCATATGCTGCATTTTCTTGAACGTCTTCTTGTGCTGCGCGTACAGGGCTAAAAATGGCACTTGGATCAATTAAAACACTGTGCTTTTCGGCTAGCTTTATTAAACCGCGCATCATATTTTTAGTTTGCGGGTCTATATCAAAACCAACCTCTGTTAGCTTATCCAAAGGCTTAATATCTTCTTTTTTGTAATCTACGTTATCCTCTACTTTATCTACTAACAGCCCTACATGCGGCGTTGTTCCATCTTTAGTGGTAAACACAATGATAGGTTTATAGTCGAGTGTAATTTGCTCTTTTGCCGCTTCAAATAATCGATGTAGTTGCATTAAACTATTTTGTTTAATATCGATTATATATTTACTGACCTGTTTTTTATTGTCATCGCTACTAGCTTCAGCTGCTTTATCCATGGTCTGTAGCAGTGACTTGAATGGCTGGTCAAATTTTTCCATTATGGCTTGCAAGTCTTCATTATCTGTTTGGAACTCTTGATAAAACACTTCAAAGTTATGTAATTGAGTACTGTTTGTTGAGATGGCTGTATTGTTTTTTGTCAGGCTTTTTTCAAGATGAGTAAACCAAACCTCAAGTGACTCTTGCCACTTGCGAAGTTGCTCTAAGGCGTGCTTATTACTTTGCTCTGTAGAATTACCGTTTAGAATAATCCCTAAATCAAATACCGGAGTAGGCGTTTCCATATAGTCTTTAACGCCAATAAAGCTTTTATTATTATTTGGCAGAGTAGTGAGGTCGTTGTTAAAACGCTCTGTGAGTAATATATCGAGAATTTTAAGTGAAATTGTTTTGCAGCCAACTTTAAAGTTTATTAATTCCATGCCTTTAACTTTATTTACCTATTAATGCTTAAAGGATAGAACAAAATAAATAAATAGCTTATAGAGTTACGATTTTTAAAAGTAGGATTACTTAAATTGTGCAATCAGTGATTTAAAAGCACTAGAGAGGCTATTATCTAACTGTTTTTTACCCGTTAAAGAAAACTGCTTTAATAATTGCTCATCGCTGTAATTTTGCAGCACACTTTGAATAATAAGCTGTTTATGAGGAGTGTTTAACTTTCTTACATTTGAAGGCGCTTTATTTATGGCATGCCAAACTACGGCTGATACCGAAAACCTATTTAAGCTTTTATCTCTAAATTGCGTTAGTTGAAAAAGCGCATGTGGTGTAAGTGGCTCATCTGAAAAACTATTGAGTAATATACTGACAAGCTGCCAATGAATGGTTTTAAAGTGAGTTAAAAGTCCGTACATAAATTCATTTTGAAATTGTTTGCTTAGACCGTCTAATTTATTACAGCCGTCATGTAATGGTTTGATCACTAATACTGAATGCTCAGCAGTGCTTTTATCTTTTTTAAATCCTAGTTTTACAGGTACAAACCCCTCGCTTTGCCAAAAATTGAGTAAGGGAGCCGTAGCTCCAAAACTTGCGCCAAAAAATTTGCACTGTGGCTTTAGCTTTAATTCGCAATAGCCAATTAGTGCTTTCCCGAGCCCTAAATTGTGAGCGCTAGGATCTACGGCTATACGCACTACGCGGGCACTTAGCTGGGTTAAAAAGTCAGCGCTGAAGCTAAGTTGTGCAAGAGTTTGCGCCATTAAATGACCTTGTGGTCGACGCTCTCCTGAAATAACTAGCTCTGCTATATCAGTATCGATATCACCTTCAATAGCTATTAAGCAAACTGCTACTAAGCGGTTGTGCTCTTCACTAATAAATATTCGTTGTGCAGGCGCATCAAGCAGGTGTCGTAAATCGTTAACGCTACTTTGATAGTGTGCTTGGGCAAGTAATGCAATAACCTGCCTAAGTAGCAGCTCATCATTAATTAATGATTGCTGGCTAATTTCACGGTGTGTTAAAGCAGATATATCAGCACAATTGGTTTCGCTAAATTGAGCGTCTAATGCCAATAGTGTGCGTATATGCTGCTCAAGAGGATCGTGTTTGGCAAATCGCAGTGGCTCGTCAAGCGTAACTACTTTTGCTGCTTTATAATGTGCTTTAACGTACTTGCTAAAGCGAATTGTATAACCTCGTCCATTGCCCTCGTAGCCTACAAGTGTGCTTGCAAATACAACTTTTGGGTAATGCGTTAATATTTTTAATAATAGAGGCACTGGTATTGCTGCAGCTTCGTCAACAAGTAATAAATCACATTCGGGTAAACTATTGAGTAAGGCATCTGGCGGCATATAAGATAAGTTAGCCAACTGCTTTTGTGTGGGGTCGTAATTTACATTTAGTGCATTTGCTAAATGTTTAAAACTTGAATGTGTTGCACTGAATTGAGTGGCGCAAAGAATTATTTTTTTATCGCTAAGTTGTGCTGCACTAAGCCCAAGCGCTGCTGATTTACCTCGCCCGCGATCTGCATTTATCAATAGAGGTCTATTTGCTCTTCCATTCGCTACTTTTACTATTTGCTCAACACAGTTTTGCTGTGGCTGATAATTAATAGTATTGCTAGGTGAAGGCTTAATATTACTTGTTACCCCGTTTAGCTCACTAAAATGTAAAGCGGGCAGAGAATGAATAATAGAGCTAAAACGTTTATTAAATAAGCTTTGTGAAGTGTTATGCCCGAAAGACTCAATGCTAGCTAAAGCAGGGTCGGGCCAAGTATCGAGCGAATTAAGCGTTGGCAGCATTAAAAATAAAATTCCGCCAGCTTTAACAGTACCTGCAAGCGCGGCTAATTTATCTGGATGTAGGCCACTAAAACCATCGTAAACAGCATCGTTAAACTCTTTACCCAATATTTGATGATTATGAGAGGGCCAAATGGCGTTTTTTAAAGCTTCTGATTTAGATAACGCAGCTGTATTGTCGTTAGTTATAAAAGAATTAACTAAGCGATAGCACCAAGCAGAATTGCCTGTAATAAGCACTAGCTGGCGATGGTTTGCGCCAACTAGTTGCTGAGTTAGTTTTGTAACTAACGCGTTATACAGCTTGAAGTCGTGCATATGCGGTTACTAACCATTTGCTACCAAGGTCATCAAAGTTTACTTGCACACGCGATTGCGCGCCGCTACCTTCGTAATTAAGCACAGTCCCTATACCAAATTTAGCGTGTAGTACGCGCTGACCTAAGTTAAACCCGCTTTCTTCAAATACAGCATGGCTTACTGAGGCACTAAAACGCCCCGCAGCTGGCGGGCGCGACACTTGCGTTTTAATACGAATTTCTTCTACGCAGTCTTCTGGTATTTCACGTAAAAAGCGTGAAGGACTGTGGTATTTTTCTTGACCGTATAAACGACGACTTTCGGCGTGGCTTATGTATAGTTTTTCCATTGCACGCGTCATACCAACATAACAAAGACGTCGCTCTTCTTCTAAGCGACCTGTTTCTTCATTACTTTGCTGTGAAGGGAACATGCCTTCTTCAACGCCCACCATAAACACAAGCGGAAACTCTAAACCTTTAGCCGAGTGAAGGGTCATCATTTGTACTGCGTCTTCGTGCTCATCAGCTTGGCCTTCACCAGATTCAAGCGATGTATAAGCTAAAAACCCTTGAAGTGGCGAACTAAACTCTTCTTCTTCAGGGAGTTCGTACTGATCGCAGGCACTAATAAGCTCTTCTAAGTTCTCTACGCGGGCACGGCCTTTTTCGCCTTTTTCAGCTTGGTACATAGCCATAAGGCCAGAGGTTTGAATAGCGTATTTAGCTTGTTCGTGCAGTGTAAGGTCACTAATTTTGTCTTCTATGTGCTCAACCAGCTCTACAAATTTAGATACTGCACCTGCCGCGCGGCCAGATAAATGCTGTTGTTCAACAATAGCTTTAGCTGCGTACCAAAGCGGGAGTGATTCAGCCCGTGCACAATCACGTATATGACTTAATGTTTTATCACCAATACCACGCGCAGGGGTGTTAATAACGCGCTCAAATGCGGCGTCGTCTTGGCGATTACCTACTAAGCGTAAGTACGATAGCGCATCTTTAATTTCTTGACGCTCGAAGAATCGCATACCACCGTAAATACGGTACTTTAAGCCTTCTTGTAGCATGGCTTCCTCGAGTACACGAGATTGCGCGTTGCTACGGTATAAAATGGCGGCGTCTTGCAATGCATTACCGGCATTTAACCAGCTACGTAATTTGCTGCTTACAAAGCGGGCTTCGTCTAATTCGTTAAACGCTGCATAAATTGATATAGGCTCGCCTTCATTACCATCGGTCCATAAGCTTTTACCCATGCGTTCTGAGTTATTTTTTATAAGCGCATTAGATGCTTTTAGGATGGTTGCGGTTGAGCGGTAGTTTTGCTCAAGGCGAATAGTCTCGGCGTCAAAGTCAGTTAAAAAACGTTTTATATTTTCTATTTTAGCGCCGCGCCAACCATAGATACTTTGGTCGTCGTCGCCCACAATCATAATACTTTGTGTATCGCCTGCGAGTAGCTTTAACCATGCGTACTGAATGGTATTGGTATCTTGAAACTCGTCTACCAGCATGTGTGCAAAGCGCTGTTGGTAATGGCGAAGCAGTGTAGGGTTATTTTTAAGCACCTCATAGCTACGTAGCAGTATTTCAGCAAAATCGACTAAACCAGCGCGGTCACACGCTTCTTGATACGCGGCATATACACGCAGCATCATTTGCTCATTTATATCGTAAGCTTGAATATCTTTAGGGCGAAGAGCTTCGTCTTTTTTAGCGCTTATGTACCAGCCAAATTGTTTAGCTGGCCATTTTTTATCATCAATATTCATTGATTTTAATAAGCGCTTGATCATTCTTAGCTGATCGTCAGAGTCTAATATTTGAAAGGCTTCTGGCAGGTTTGCTTCTCGGTGATGAGCGCGCAAAATACGGTGTGATAAGCCATGGAAAGTACCAATCCACATGCCACCGACAGGTGCTTTTAAGGTTTCTTCTACTCGAGAGCGCATTTCTTTAGCGGCTTTATTAGTAAAAGTAACCGCAAAAATACTATAAGCAGAGGCTTGCTCAACCTGCATTAACCACGCAATACGATGAACCAGCACTCGTGTTTTACCAGACCCAGCACCTGCTAATACCAGCATGTTTTGTAGTGGGGCTGCAACGGCATCGCGTTGTTTGTCATTTAAGCCATCGAGTAATTCAGAAACGTCCATCGTTACGCCTTTTCAATCAATAATGAGAGCAGTATAACAGGTGTTTTTGTTAGGCTAAATAAAATACTGTTTTTATGAACAGCTATTCTAAAAATAGTGTCTAAAACCAATTAGCTGGCTAGTTTTTAGCAAGTATAAATAACTAAATTTAAGAATAAAAATAATCAAATTGACCTATATTTAGTAAAAAATACTAAAGTATTTATTTAGTATTAATTTAACTATTTGATTTTTAAGCTTTAATAAATTGGCATAAAGTGTGATAGTAAGTAAATAACTAAAATTTAAAATTAATTAACTACAGAGGTGAGTATGGCTGATCAAGGTTCTGGCGGTAATGTAATTGCAGCGTTGTGTAATATCTTTTTTCCTGGTTTAGGGCAACTAGTTCAAGGGCGTATTTTATCCGCTATATTTTTTGCGCTAGCGATTATAATTAGTTATGCGCTTATATATGTATTAGTAGGCTTTGTACTTGTGCCAATTATTTACTTATGGTCGATTATAGACGCAGCACGCTACCGCTCACGAAGTTAGGTATTTAACGTTTTATAAAAATAGCGCCCTAGTGCGCTATTTTGCTTTTTAGAGTCGGCGTTTAAGCTAATTTACGGGTATAATCGCGTTATTAGCGTTTAAAAAGTAACAGTTATGGAATATCAATTTATACGTGACCCTATTAGTGGCTTACGCATTAAAATAAGCAGCGAGCACGCAATAATTGGCCGTTGGTTAAATGAAGAGATTGGCAAAGACAAAGTAGCCATGGTGCAAGCGCTTATTACTTCGGTAAAAACAAGCTACGAGCCAGTTACCCTAAAAGGCCAGGAGATCGATTTAATACTCTCTAAAGACGAAGCCTTATTCGAAGCGCATGCCCTGCATCAAGACAGCGAAGATCTGGTAGCCTACCAAGATGATGATTTAATGCTTGAAGAAAACGGCTTAAGCAGCGGCTGTGGCTTTGAAGACTTTATTGATTTAATTGAGTCGTGGGCTGAATTTAGCGGATCAAAGTAAAACCAAATTTATTAAAATAGTGCAGATGCATTACGCTTTTTTTATCTGTACTATTACACTAATCAAAAACGTCAGGAATGAATATGTCTGCCAATTTAAACAAGCTAGTAGTCATGCTAGAAATGCAAAATGCCATGAATACTAAGGTTCATGATCAATGGTTTAGCCAAGGATTTGAATGGTACAGAGCCATTTGGGTCGAATGTGCAGAAATGTTAGATCATTACGGCTGGAAGTGGTGGAAAAAACAAACGCCCGATACAGAGCAAGTAATTTTAGAATTGGTTGATATTTTTCACTTTGGTTTGTCGCTAAGAATAGACGGCACTACAAGTTATGAAGAGTTAGCTAAGCAATTAGAGCAGCAACTTAATGCGCCTGAGCAAGCTGATGACTTTAAACAAACACTTGAAATGTTAGCAGCATCAGCAGTTGCTGATAAAACCTTTAACGCCGCTGCATTTGCAGGCTGTATGGTGCAAATCGGTATGAATATAGACGATTTATACCGTGGCTACGTAGGTAAAAATACCTTAAACTTCTTCCGCCAAGATCATGGTTATAAAGATGGTAGCTATATTAAAGTGTGGAACGGCCAAGAAGATAACGAACATTTAGTTGAAGTAGTTAAAAGCCTTGATACCGAACATGCTGATTTTGCAAAGTTAGTATACCAAGGTCTAGAAGCGCGTTACCCAAAAAGCTAATTATCCAAAGTTCAGATTAATTATATAATAGTGCGGTAGTCGGTAACGTTTAAGTAATCGGCTATTTCATTATGTGGTTGCTGGCTATCTGGGTTAGCAACCGCAAGTAAATGCTCAATGCCGTATTCTCTTGCGGCATTTAACACCGGCACGCTGTCATCTACAAACAGGGTACGGTGTTTATTAAACCCTAAATCTTTTTGTACTTGATGCCACAAACTTTGCTGCTCTTTACTCACTCCGTATTGGTGAGTCGATACCACACCATCTAAATAATTATCTATGGCGGTATGCTCAAATTTAAGCATGACGTTTTCTGGGTGGGCGTTAGTTAATAGTATTAACTCTTTACCTGCTTTTTTTAGCTCTGTTAAAAAATGAGGCACATCTTCACGCACTTGTATTAGATGCTGTGTTTGGCGCTTTAACTCCATAATAGGCAAATTAAGTTGCTCTTCCCAGTAGTCTAAGCAATACCATTGTATTTGGCCGCTTACCGCCTGATAGCGTTTGTGCATATCGGCTTTTGCTTCATCAAGGGTTATATTACGAGTAAGCGCAAGCTGCTCAGGAACAACATTAAGCCAAAAATGACTATCGAAATGTAAATCGAGTAATGTTCCGTCCATATCGAGTAAAACGGTATCGATTTTTGACCAATTTAGCATGGGCTTTTCCTTGTGAAAAGTTTATGATTAAGCACAACTGCCATGATAGCAAAATAACGCCAATGACACAGAAAAAGCACCCAACTCCACCCCAAATTATCAGCAATGATGTCGTCGCTAAAAGCCGCCTATTCACTGTTGAATCTCTAGAGCTTAAATTTTCTAATAACGAAGAGCGCCAGTACGAGCGTATTCGCGGCGGTGGCCGAGGGGCAGTGATGATTGTGCCTATTACTGCTGATAACGAAATGCTGCTGGTGCGTGAGTATTGCGCTGGTACAAACGACTATCAGTTAGGGTTTCCTAAAGGGTTGATAGATCCGGGCGAAACACCCCAGCAAGCAGCGAACAGAGAGCTTAAAGAAGAAGTTGGCTTTGGCGCTGAGTTTTTTGAGCCGCTTAAAGTGGTGTCTATGGCGCCAAGTTATTTTAACGCCACTATGCATATTTTGTTTGCTAAGCAGCTATACCCGCAAACATTGCCTGGTGATGAACCAGAGCCACTGGTGGTTGTTAAGTGGCCATTAACAGATTGGCAGTCATTATTAGAGCAAGAAGATTTTACCGAAGCACGCAGTGTTGCAGCTTTGCTATTATTAAATAAGTATTTAGCGTCTGGAGCTGCCAATGAATAAATTATTAGAGCCATGTATTGAATTAGCCCAATGTGCTGGTGATGCCATTATGTCTATTTATAAAAAAGACGATATTGGCAAACAAGAAAAGTCTGATAACACACCAGTAACCAAGGCAGATCTTGCTGCTAACGATGTACTTGTTGCTGGTTTAAAAGCCCTAGCGCCTGATATTCCTATTATGTCGGAAGAAACACCTATTCCTGCATTAGCAGACAGACAGCATTGGCAGCGTTATTGGTTACTAGATCCTATGGATGGTACTGGTGAATTTATTTTAGAAAGTGGTGACTTTGCCGTAAATATTGCGCTTATTGAAAATAATCATCCTGTTTTAGGTGTGATTCATTGGCCAGCAAAAGGTATTACTTATTTTGCGTCAGCAAGTAATGGGGCATTTAAGCGTGAAAATGGCAACGACACTAAAATGTCGGTGGCAACGCCTGACAACTTAACGCTTGCAGTTAGTCGTAGACAAAAAATTGAGGCAGTAAGTCAGTACTTAAATACTCAGTTTGCCACTATCGCCGTTGGCTCGTGTTCATTAAAGGCGTGCATTGTTGCAGAGGGTAAAGCCGATTGCTTTTTAAGAATTGGTCCAACTGGTGAGTGGGATACCGGTGCATCGCAGGTTATTGTAGAAGAGGCGGGCGGTTGTATTACCGACGCGGAGTTTAATCCACTTACTTATAACCAGCGCGAGAGCACAGAAAATCCAGATTTTATTGTTATGGGACACCCCGATTGGGAGTTTCAAAAAATGATAAGTCCACACCAAAGATTGAGCGCAGAATAGCGCTTTGATTGCTTTTTGTTCAGTTGAGCGGTTTTAAGTAGTTAAAGCCTTGCATTATAAGTTTATTCCTATATAGTAGCGCTCTCTTCAAAGCTGGCTCGTGATTAACACGATACTGCTTAAAAGAAATTACAGGCGCGGGATGGAGCAGCCTGGTAGCTCGTCGGGCTCATAACCCGAAGGTCGTCGGTTCAAATCCGGCTCCCGCAACCAATTTCCTGTATAGGATTGAGGTTACTGTAAAGCTCTAACTTAAGAGATGAAACTAAGTAGTCGATAGACTTAAAATATACAGGCGCGGGATGGAGCAGCCTGGTAGCTCGTCGGGCTCATAACCCGAAGGTCGTCGGTTCAAATCCGGCTCCCGCAACCAATTTCCTGTAGGAAGTTGGCAGCCACGTTGTAATGTAAGCAACGCTAAATAAGTATACATATTTCAGGCGCGGGATGGAGCAGTCTGGTAGCTCGTCGGGCTCATAACCCGAAGGTCGTCGGTTCAAATCCGGCTCCCGCAACCACTGAAATAAAAATGAAACGACACGCTTAAAGCGTGTTTTTTTATGCCTGAAATTCAGTGAAACGGATAGCTCGTCGGTCTCAGCTCTCCATAACCCAGTAAAGGTCGTCTGTTCAAATCCGGCTCCCGCAACCAACTGAAATAAAAAGTTAGAATGAATCGACACTCTATATGAGTGTTTTTTTATGTCCGAAATTCAGTGGAATGAATAGCTCGTAGGTCTCAGCTCTCCATTAGCCAGCAAAGGTCGTCTTCACTGCGTGAGGCATTCACCTTTAATAAGCTCTGGCTCCCGCAACCACTGAAATAAAAATGAAACGACACGCTTAAAGCGTGTTTTTTTATGTCTAAAATTTAGCGTGTTTATGTTTTGGCTTATAACCCTAAGCTCGTCTTCATTGCGTGAGGCACTTAACTTTAATGAGCTCATACCTCCAGATATACCCTTCAAAAATGTTATAAACTTCTTAAAATAAATCGTTATTACTTAAAACTTTGTTTGGTTTGTGTTAAAACGGCACAAATATTTTTGAGTTGTTACTAGCATGACTGAACTTTACCACTGGTTTGATTTAATTGGCATTGCCGTGTTTGCTGTTACTGGCACGTTGGTAGCGCACGAAAAGAAAATGGATGGCTTTGGGGTAGTGGTATTAGCGACCGTGGCTGCCATTGGTGGTGGTACAGTGCGTGACGTAATTTTAAATGTCCCCGTTTTTTGGCTACACGATCAAAGTTTTTTTTATGCTATTTTGGCTGCGGTATTCATTACTTCTAGGCTGATTAATAAGCAAAAATCGATTCCACATTACACGTTACAAATTGCTGACGCGTTTGGCTTAGCTTTTTTTGCAGTAATGGGCACTCAAAAAGCATTACTGGCAGGTATGCCGCATATGACTGCTATTATTATGGGGGTTATTACGGGCTGTTTTGGCGGTATGATCCGCGATGTACTGGCGCGCGAAATTCCTATGCTGTTAAAAGGTGAGCTATACGCTATTACCTGTATAGCGGGCGGTATTGTTTATACACTTGGGATTTATTTTGGATTAGCAACTGAATTGGCCATGGTGTTAGCGATGCTAACCACTTTATCGCTACGTATTGCCGCGATTAAATGGCAAATCACAGTACACGTTTTTAATTATCCTGACTAAACTGGTGTAATCACACCATTTACTAGGATAAGGAATGTCGTTAGCTCGCATCTATTCTCGTGCCCAAGTGGGCATTAATGCTCCTGAAGTTATTGTAGAAGTTCACCTAGGAAATGGCTTACCGGCTTTTCATATTGTTGGGCTCCCTGAAGCATCTGTTAAAGAGTCGAAAGATAGAGTACGCAGTGCACTTGAAAACTCTCAGTTTGGTTTCCCCGATCAACGAATAACCGTAAATTTAGCCCCTGCTGATTTACCTAAAGATGGCGGCCGATTTGATTTAGCTATTGCGGTAGGTATTTTAGTGGCCTCTGGCCAGATTGTTTGCCCTGATATTCATAAATACGAATTTTATGGCGAGCTTGCCCTTAATGGTGAAGTGCGTGGGGTTAACGCTATTTTGCCCTCGGTACTTGCTGCAAAAGAGCAAGACCGCTGCTGTTTTTTACCTTTTGCAAACGACAGCTTAGCTAGTTTGGTTAATGGTGTTAAACGCAAAGCTGTTAGCTCTTTACAGGAAGTATGGGGAGATTTACTTAATCAGCAGCCTTTACCACTAAATATAGAATATCCCGATTGCACACAAGCTCCCGACTTTTTACTCGATTTAAGTGATGTTAAAGGTCAGCCCGGCGCTAAGCGGGTATTAGAAATTGCAGCTGCTGGCGGGCATAATTTACTTTTTTTAGGCCCACCTGGAACGGGTAAGTCGATGCTTGCTCAGAGAATGGCTACAATTATGCCAACCATGTCGGACGATGAAGCAATATCAACGGCGGCACTTTATTCGATTATTGGTCAATCCATAGACTTAACTAATTGGCGGCAAAGGCCTTTTCGTAATCCACATCATACGTGCTCGGCCGTTGCTTTAGTGGGGGGATCTTCAAATCCTAATGACAATTACATCACTATAAAGTAATAATTAAAGATCTTGCTTAAAAAGTACATAGCTTGTAGTTATCAGTTACATCGATATGATGTATTAAATAGTAATCTACATCTTTAATGGGTGATGTTTAATTTTATGTCTGTACGTACAATACCAAAAAATTATAGAAATCTGACAGGATTGGCAAATTCACAAAAAGCCAATGATGCATTTTTTGAATCTTCCCTTGAGCGCGACTTTTTAACAATGATTGAGTTTGATAGCTGTATAGAAAGCTACGATGTTCAACCGGTTTGTATTTCATGGGTGGATTCAAATGGTAGAAAAAGAAAATACACCCCAGATGTATTGCTTAGTTACATATCGGGTCGTTCATCTTTCTCCAATAGCAATATAGTACTTTGCGAAATTAAATACCGCAGTGATATTCAAAAAAATTGGGAAGACCTTAAACCAAAATTCAAGGCCGCAATTCGTTATGCAAAAGAGCAAGGTTGGCGCTTCAAGCTGTTTACTGAGAATGAGATACGCACAACTTACATGGAAAATGCTCGATTTTTACAACCATATTTACGTGATGCACTCAATGAATCTCACGAGGAGTTAATATTTGGTGCACTTCATTCAATGAGAGAATGCAGTGTTGAACAATTGATTAAGTCTTTATTTAACGATAAGTGGGCACAAGCTGAAATTTTACCTTCTTTATGGTGGCTCATTGCGGCAAAAAGAGTGAACTTGGATTTAAATTTACCTATCACCATGTCTTCACGTATCTGGATAGGGAGATAGATATGCCTAGAAAAGCGAGAAAAGAATTTACCTTGCAGCAAGGAAGCTCCGTTTATCATAATGATACGCACTACATTGTACTGCAAATTACTAATTTAGATTACGTATTAGCAGAAAATTTCCATACAAAGCAAATTGAAAAGCTCAGAATATCAGAGCTGTCTTTATCGCCCCCTTCACCAGAAGATAGACGCGTAAGTGTTATTGATGCTATCGAAGATGATGACTGGAAAGTAGCTCAGCAACGATTGGAAATTATTCAACCTTTGGTACATAAGCATGACCGAACTGTTGAAGAAGTAAAAAGTGTAGCTACAGAGCACGGCTACCATATAAATACAATTTATAAGTGGCTTCGATTATACGAAGCAGATTCATCTTTGATGATACTGTCCCCGAAAACGAGGAGTGACTCCGGTAGTAAAAAACTATCAAGTGAAGTAGAGAAAGTCATTGATGCATGTATTGAAAGCGAATATTTAAATAAGCAAAGGAAGTCAGTTGCAGCGGTACATCGCTTAGTTAAGCTAGAGTGTAGGAAAGCTACATTGACTATTCCTCATGTTAATACGGTAAGAAATCGTATCAAAAGCTTATCTGAGGATTTGAAAATACGTAAGCGCTGTAGTAAAGACCAAATTCATGATGCGCTTCATATGAGTATGGGGGAGTTCCCGCATGCTGATTATCCTTATGCTGTAATTCAAATTGACCACACACCTTTAGATATAATATTGGTAGATGATGTTTATCGATTACCTCTTGAACGTCCTTGGGTAACAATGGCAATAGATGTATACAGCAGGATGGTAGCTGGTTTTTACATCTCTTTTGAAAAACCAAGTGCCTTGGCTGTTGGTATGTGTCTTTCTAATGTGATCTTGCCGAAGGATAAGTTTCTTGCTGAATATGATATAGATGCGTCTTGGCCTTGTTGGGGGGTACCAAGAACAGTCCATGCCGATAATGCAAAAGAGTTTCGTGGAAATATGCTTAAAAAAGCATGCCAAGAATATGCTTTTTCTATTGAATGGCGTCCTGTTGGCAGGCCTCATTTTGGCGGTCATATTGAGCGTCTGCTTGGTACATTTGCTAAGGAGATACACACCTTACCAGGAACAACATTTTCTAACACACAGCAGAGAAGAGGGTATGACTCAGATAAGCAATCAGCCTTAACGTTAAAAGAGTTTGAGCATTGGCTCACTGTTTTAATTACAAAATCTTATCATCACAAATTGCATTCAGGAATTAATACTACTCCATATCAAAAATTTGAAGAAGGTGTTTTAGGTACTAAAAACACGAAAGGTGTTGGTATGCCAAGAAAGATAGATGATGAAGAAACACTTAAGACCAATCTACTTCCTTATGTTGAAAGAACCGTACAAGATTATGGCATTCGTATTGATGATATTTGTTATTACAGTGATGTCCTTCGAGTTTGGATCAATGCAACCGTCGAGGGGCGAAGCAAGTTAAAACGAAAGTTTATTTGCCGTCGAGACCCTCGAGATATCAGTACAATATGGTTTTTTGACCCGCAGTTAAAGTGTTACTTCCCTATTCCATACAGAAACACAGCACATCCATCTATGACCATATGGGAGCTAAGGAAAGTACAGAAAAAATTAAAAGATGATGGGGCTGTTCATGTAAATGAAGAAATGATTTTTAGCGCATTAGAGACTATGAGGGAAATCGAGCAGGAAGCTGTTATTAAAACTAAAAAAAGTAGAAAAGCTGTTCAACGAAGAAAAAATGCTGAGAAAACCGCGATATTTTCACCTGAAGTTTATGAAAAAGCTCCTTTAACTAAAACAGAATTTATAAATGACGATGATATACAGCCTTTTGATGAAATGTTAGAGGTGCGTCGTGATTGAACATACTAGCAATAATTCGTTTGATCACTTGAACGAAGATGTTCGAAGTTTACTTGATAAGAGTAATGAAGAACGTATTGAATATATTTTGTCATCAAGATGGATTGGTTATTCTAAGGCGATTGATATATTGGGTAAACTTGAAGATTTACTCGTTTACCCTAAGAAGCATCGAATGCCATGTATGTTGATAGTAGGGGATAGTAACAGCGGTAAGACAATGATTGCGGAACGCTTTATTGACTTGCACCCAGCATACGAGCGTGAAGATAATGAAGGTATAGTTATACCTGCATTGTTTATTCAGTCCCCGCCTACGCCAAGCGAGTCACGACTGTATAGTAATATTTTATCTAAGCTATTTGCTCCTTTTAGGCCTTCAGACTCAGCAGAAAAAAAACACCATCAAGTAAAAACGATAATGGCTGCCTGTAATGTAAAAATGCTCGTTATTGACGAAATTCATTCTTTACTTGCTGGCCCTTTAGATAAACAACGAGTCTTCTTAAGTGTTATTCGTAATTTAAGTAATGAATTAAAGATACCCATAGTTGGTCTAGGAACTAAGGATGCTTTAAGAGCTATTAAAACAGACCCTCAGCTTGATAACCGGTTTAAACCTTCATTATTACCAAGATGGGAAATGGATACCGATTTTCGTCGTTTACTGGCAAGCTTTGAACGTATGCTACCTTTAGCTAATTCGTCAAATTTAAAGAGTAAAGCTATTGCTCAGAAAGTGTATTTTATGAGTGAAGGCTTGCTTGGAGAGGTTTCAGACATACTCATTCAAGCGGCGATTTTTGCAATTAGAAGTGGGCTTGAAAGTATAACGCTAGAACTACTTGAAAAAATCGATTATGAGTCACCTAAAGAACGTAAGAAGAGTAATCGTTAATGACGTCTGCTTTTCCAGTGCACCCACAGCCTTTACCAGATGAGCTATTTTCGTCATGGGTTTATCGTGTTGCCAGAGCTAATGGGCAAAACGTATTTTCTTTTTGCTATTTGCTCATACCTGAAATGAGGAATACCTACTACAACCTCGATTATGTTGTTACAGAGCAGATTCTACAAAAGCTTTCCATGCCGTTACGTGTTACTTATTTTAGATCTAGAGAAACAACACTAGATAGCTATTCGGGTAAACTATTTGCTAGCTCAACTCCTAAAGCGAATCGAAAGACTTGCATTCTACAAACAGGAAGTCAGAAAAATAATCACAGACGTTATTGTTTACAATATTGCCCACTGTGCTTAGCGGAAGGTGAACCTTATTACAGGAAAGTTTGGCGAGTTTCATTTATAACGGTGTGCAGTCGTCACGCTTGTCAGTTGTATGATAGGTGCCCTAGATGTTCCAGCCCAATCAGACCACTTTTAAATGATGTAGGGCAGCCTCATAAAATGCCATTCCTAGGAGCTATTACTCAGTGTTTTCATTGTGCTTTTGATTTAAAAAATACCGTTGCATGCATAGCAAAAGCTGATGTCGTTAAAGATACTATTTTATATGAGCGCATATTACGTGAAGGCTTTATTAAATTAGAAGTTGGATCTAATTGGATATACTCATTTTCGTTTTTTCAAGTGTTGAGACACTTAATGAGGTTAGTTCTCAGGGATGTCGTGAGGGACCAAGAAAAGGATAATATCCAAGACCCCGATATGCTTCCTCATAACTTGCGTTATCAGTGTATGAGTCTGCTTACAGGTGTTTTTAGTAACTGGCCAAGTCAATTTATGGCTTTTTGTATCAACAATAAATTACTCTACTCAGATTTTACTAATAATACAAATAAGAGACCTCTAACTCCCTATTGGTTAGAAAAAAATATCAGACAAAATTTATATAGCCCAAATAGTCCTCCAAGTGAGCAGTCCGTTATTGCAGCTATTGATTACTTAATTGCACACGATAAACGGTTGAACGTCTCAGCTCTCAACCGGCTACTAGGCTATGAAGACTCTGGGGTCATTAAAAATGTTTTAAAGAGCTATCAGAGGAATAAACTATTTCATTTACCATATATGAGGAAACCAGAATGAGTGATTGTGAAGAGGTTTTTGAAAATGATGCGCTATATCTCGAAGAGCGATTAAATTGCGAGTTTGCGTTGCTCCAAGAGTCAGACAGAGCAACGCTAATTGAATATGCCGAACGGTTTATTTATTTGCAGGTAAGAATTGAGCTGTTAACAAACCGACTTTCTAGCAATGATAAATATGTTATCAACGAATATTATAATAACCCTGTTGAAACTCAGGCTAAAGATGAGCCCGAAGAGTTCATAGCTAAACTAGCTGATTTAGTAAAAGTTGCAAAACAGCACTCTGAGCTATTAAGAGCGGATAAGATATCTATGAAAAAATTAGCTCGTGATGATCCTGGCGCATATGCAAAGGCTTTGTCTTATCGACGAATGAGCGCGAAAGAAGGAAAACCATTGGGTAAGTTTACTGAAAATATCTTATCCTCCTATATTTCTGGTGATAACAGAAGATTTGATCAAGATCACACTCAGTGGTTTGTACTTTGTGAATCAGGACAACTTGATAAACAAGATGCTAGAGTCAGTATTCCACTAAGTCAACTTACAATTGATGGCCACTTTTCAAAGTAAGCTCGAGCTAATCCATTATCTTGAAGCCTGTCTATGTACCAATGAACATTATTTTTTGCTCTTGTTATTGCAACGTAGCAAAGGCAGTTAGCTTCGTGATATTGGGCATTTTCAAAAGTGGTGCCTATTTCACACCATTCATACATAGCATTTTTTATTGGATTCCAAGTGTTTGGAGCTATATCCCCTAAGATAAATACAGATCGAGCCTCTAAACCTTTACTGGTGTGTATCGTTAGATCTTTAATTTCTCCTGATTTCTTTAGGGATTGAAACAATGAATCCCACTCTTTATGCCCTGTATCTTTCGCTAAGCTATGTCTTGTAAAAAGAACATACACAGGGTCTTCAGGAGTAGCTTTAACTCGATTGACTTCTCGTTGTAGTTCTTTACACAGCAAGTCGTAATCTAAAGTTTCACTACGACCTTTCGTCGTATATGGTCTTTTTATTGATAGATTGCACTCCATTGAAGCTAAATCTTCTCTGGCTGGAACTACAGAGTCTTCAGAACCAATATTAACTAGTGGTATCTTAGCTAGTTCAATTACCGGTTTTGCGCTTCTATAGTTAGCTTTAAGCGGTAGAATTGAAAAATAATCGGGTACTGGAAAGAAAGTGTCAGGCATTTTTATATATAGATATGAGCTACCTCGCCATACATAGATGGATTGATTGCTGTCTCCAACAAACATAAGAGAGCCTGATTTAGTTTTAGTTGTATATATGGCTTTTAAGTTATTGAGGAACTTTATAATATTAGGAGAAATATCTTGAAACTCATCAATCAAAAGATGCTTACACCATGATAAGCTTTCAGCATTACAAAGTTTTAATGCTGGGTGCTCAGAGTTTTGGAATGTATGAAATATTTGCTCAAATGAAATCAAATTCTCTTTTTCTAAAAGTTTTTCAAGTGCACCGTTAAAGGTTATGCATGCTTCCAAGAATACTTTATCGTGGTTTGGAACATAGCAAAGTAACCTTTCGCTTTCAGCTGAACTAAAGTCTGAAATAGATTTTCCTAACGAATAGATAAAGTCTGATAAAGATTTGAATTGACCATAAACTGGTATAAAGTCTTTTTCATTGGGCTTTTTGGCAAACTCTCCTACACAAGCATAAGAGAACTCTGGAGGGAACTCATCGAATTGTTTTTCACGTTCCAGTAGCCTCATTAAAGCTTCTTCTGAATCAACCCATATGTACTTACTATCTGCTTTATAGTATACAAATAACTTTCTAAAAAACAGCCAGCTAGACAGACTTCTTTTACTATCACAAAAATCATCGTATTTTTTTACCTTATCATAAATATTAATATCGGGACTTAGAAAAACACGAAGTTTTTGTTTTGGTAAATATATGTGATACTTCAAATTTGTGTTTTGCTTAGAATTTCCACAAGACCAATAATCATCTATTGGTGGATAGGTTTGTGCAATAGATCGATGTTTTTCCAAATCTATATTTAACCAATCGTGAAATAACTGTTTAGATAAACTTTTCTCTATTAAAGGGGTTGCCCGATAAAACGGATTTTTCTCTGGTGATTTTTGGTTAAAACACAGTTGTTTAATTGATGCACGGAATAAGTAGTCAATCTTTTGTTTGAATTTAGTGTCTTTGGTATAAAGGTATTCGTATATTCGCTGCATCAAATCTGACATGCGCGGGATTGTCGTGTCTTTTTTATAATTTTCTTTTAGCTCCTTCTCTGATAAGGCCCCTAAGTTCTCAATGTCTACTATTTCACCATCTTTATTTTCAAAAATTGGCGTCCAATTTCCTAAAATAATACGCTTCCCGTCACCAAACTCTTTATTTACTTTATATGCAAGCGCATGAAAGGTCCTTACAACATCACGAGCTTCTTTCTCGCCAAAGCTGGTTGGAACATTCGACAGCAACTGTACATTTTTAACAAGTTTTTCAATAAACTCACTCCGGGCCTCTTTAGTAAAGGTGGTCACTGTAATATTAGAAAAAGGAATATCATTTTCCAAGCGAAGAAAGGCAACCCTTGCAGCCAACATTGTGGATTTTCCAGAACCAGCACCAGCCTGAATACAAGCTGCTGGATTTTCACAAAATAGCATAGCCAATTGCTCATCGTTGGGTCTGATGCCTAAAGTTTGCAGTTTTTCTAGAAATAAAGTCTGTTTGACTTTTGAAAAGCTAAAAAAACCTTTTTGTACAATAGGCTCCCTCAGTGGGAGTTTATCAAAAGGCGAGCGTATATTGCGTTCTTTACAAAATTGAATAATAAACTTGCGATATTGATCATGTAGACCAGTCAACTCTTCCGCATGCAGTTCTTTTCCTACGGAAATAGAGCTTTTTAACTCATTGAACATAATGGTTTTATTTTTATACTCATCTTCTAGAGCGTTTTTTTCTTTTGTGAGCTGGTCTATTTCAGTGGAATTACTTTTTAGAGTGTCGAGCTGACACTTGTTGCTCTTGATTAGCTCGGATATATTGTACTTATTGGCTAACTGTTGGTTTGTGAACCAAAAAACTGTGGCTTTCTTTTTGCTTTTGAGAAATGAAGCGATTTTGTTATAAAGTTTAAGCAAAGCTAAACTCCAAATTTTTTTCTATAATTGCTATTTGTCTATCAGCATAACTACCTTCATATATTGTGTTATTTGAAGGGTGCTTTATGGATAAGCTCTGACTTTGATTGTATGCAGTTATATGCTCCCATGTTCCTCGTGATTCACTGCAACGTTCAAGCAAAGTTGATAACTGATTTTCTGTGTATGAAGGTGCGTAATACGTGGTACTTAATAATAGTGATGTTGTATCTAGCTCAACCCATCCATCATTAACTTTGAAAACTCGTCTTTGTACTTCAATGAGTGTTATTTCATGGCCGGTATAAAGGGTTATTCGTGCAATTAATGCTTGCCTAAGACGATACTTTTCTCGGCCTTCTTGCCTAAATCCTTTATAGTAATTTATATATTGCCAAGTCGACTTTCGTCCTCCCTCAGTGAAAGTAACGGGAAACTGTGAAAATATCGAGTTACAGTCAGTAACTGCTCGATTAATACTTATGTATTCAATGTTTTTGACTCTTGGAAGATTTTCTATTTCATTAACTACTTGCTGAAAAAGGGTAAGGCGGCAAATTTTATGATCAAATATAAACCTGTTCTCTGACTCACTATCCGGCAGCCGAAAATCTACTGGAGCAGAAACTCCTTGGGTATCACCCTCACCAGTGTTACCTCCCTCAAGCCCACCCACAAAAGGTTGATAGGTTGTAGGCGAACTATCGTCTAAGTGAGCTTTTTGTCTTCTCTTGTCGATATACTTATTTGTTAAGTCGTTAAATATCGTACCTGCTCTCCCCTCAACTAAGAGCTCGTCAATATTATTTTTTGGTTCACTACTTGGTCGCATATCAACATCCCCTACCTCAGGCACTTTAGGTTTTGGCCTTCCTTGCAGGTGTGTGTCTTTGTTATTTTCTCCTTGAGTAGATGGGTTTAAAGGGTTTTCATCACCTGGATTATCTCGGAAATATTCAAGAGAACTAAAGGGGTAACTTGCATCACAACTTAAAATATCATAAACAATGAACACTTTTCGACCTGAAGCCAACGGGCACCATTTTCCATAAACGTCAAGAGTGGTTTCACCTTCAAATGGGAACTTTAATTTTGGGCTAACAGGACGGTTGTTTACACACTGGAGTGATAAGTTTTCGCTAAGTCCACGAATAGCTTTTGCCGCCACTTCATCAAATGCCAATCTTGCTACTTCTGGCGCAGCAATATCATGAGTCCACTTTTTTAATAAAATATAAGCATGCCCGTCATTCGTCAAATAAGATTGTGATGGGTCGTATATAGAATCGAATTGTAATCCAAATTTGAACAGTTGCTGAAAGACGTATTGAGATTTCGAAAAATAAGCTTGTAAAAGGATATAATGAGGGAATACTAATATTTTATCTTCATCTAGCTTAACAAATTCACAGTGTACTTTGGTAGCTTTTCCATGATACGGATGATGAGTAAATGGAAGTAAATTATCATCTAGCTTTCCCTTTGCGCCAGCTATCGAGGTGTAAGCCGATTCAGGGGTAATAGTAACCGAACTGAATTTTTCTCGCATTTTTTCTGTGTATTCTAACGGTACTCTTTTTCCATTATGCCAAACATCTCCTAACCTAATAACCCGAAGGTAGCTCACAGGGACTTGAATGACATTTGTTTGTTTTAGGTCCGTAGAGTATTTGTAATTCAAGCTACCAGGTGTGGGAAATTCGATGAATGGTGATAAGTATATATCAACCAGTGGCTCACTACGGCGTTTCCCCGAATCATCCTCGTAACTAAGATAGCCAAACCAATCGACTCTCCAATATTTGTCGTCGAAATTTGTTAATGAATTAATACTAAACTCAGAAATAATAATATCCTTAGCTACATAAATTTAATGCGCAAGCCACCAAAACAAAACATTATAGTGATGTAATTCTACATTAATTACTAGTTATTTTATTTTGCTAGTTAAATAGGGTTATTTTCTTGATTGTAGTCTTGGTAGCTAAGGTGAAAAAAGGCTCCATAGATTTTTTCTCGTAAGTAAGCATAACGAAGCTCAAAATTTACGTGTATGTATGGTTTGAGGAACGCTATCCATAATTATCCACGAGTTACTATAATGCGGCGTTCGCTAGCAAATATTATGATTGAAAAAGGTGATACTTTTGCCCTTGATGTATGTTTAAATAATCGCCATATATTAACTTTATATTAAGTTGCGGGTGAGTTCATAACGAATGGGACAGTGTAAAGCTTCAACAAAAAAAGGTCATAAATGCTCTAACTTGGCAATGAATGGAAGCAATTATTGTTACTCACACAAAGAATCACTAGATTCCTCTCCAATCATTAGCTCGGTCATTGGTGGGTTACTCGGTAATATGTTATTTCCTGGGATTGGAGGCATTATTTTCGGTAGTGCAACAGGAGCATTAATAAACAAAATAGGGGAAAAGAATGTGATTATAAAGAAAAAAGTTTTTGTTAGTTTTGATTTTGATAATGACAAAGTGCTGAAAGGCTTTGTGATAGGTCAATCGAAACTGGAGCAATCACCATTTATGGTTATCGACCATAGTTTAAAAGAAGCGGCGCCAGAGGCAAACTGGAAAGACAAAGCTCGTGCAGCCATCAGAAGATCAGATATCGTTATGGTTATTGTTGGGCCTGAAACCTATAGAGCCCCAGGTGTGCTTGCCGAGATCGCAATGGCAAGACAAGAGGGAAAGCCAGTAATTCAACTAATTGGTTACCGTAATGGAGAGTATAGAGCTGTTGAAAATGCAGGGAGATTATATCGCTGGACATGGGAAAACTTGAGAAAGTTATTAGCTTAACGAAGTCCATACATCTAATCGGATAATAAACTTATAATAATTAAGGCACATAACATAAATGGCATATTTTACAAAACAAGAAGCAAGAAGGGCTGCTCAAGCTTCTGTAAATCGAAGCAGCAGAGCATTTAATGCTAAAGGCAGATTAACTGAATCATTTGAGTCATCAAGCTCCAACACTCGTTTTGATGTATTCCTTTCTCACTCAATAGATGATGCCGAGTTGGTTCTTGGAGTAAAAGAGTTACTTGAAGAAGAAGGGCTCACTGTTTATGTGGATTGGGATACAGATAAACATCTATCGAGAGATAAGGTAAACAAGGAAACTGCAGAACTTTTACGAGTTAGGTTGCGCCAGTCTAAGAGTCTAATCTATATAGCGACAGATAACTCTTCAAACTCAAAGTGGATGCCGTGGGAGTTAGGTTTTTTTGATGGGTATAGGCCTGATGGTGTAGCGATACTACCATTACTTGATTTTGAGACTGAAACATTTGTAGGGCAAGAGTACCTTTCACTGTACCCTACTGTTACTAAAGGACAATATACTGACGGTTCGAAGGATATTTTTGTAAAAAAATATGGGGCTTGGAAACACCTTAAAGGCTTTGGTCAGGGAAGTATGGATTGGCGAGGGTACTAGAGGGTATAACTTTATGAACACGGCTCAGTTAAAATTATGTCTCATTATAAAAGGAACTTAGAACCCAATGACGTTTAGCAATGAAGTAGAATCATTTATTAAAGATTATGTAAAAAAATTACATGAAGGGACAGCATCAGTATTCGCAGGTGCCGGCCTCTCTATTCCAGCAGGCTTTGTTAATTGGCCTGATTTATTACGAGATATAGCTCATGAGCTAGGGTTAAATATTGATATTGAAACAGATCTCGTATCAATTGCGCAGTATCACGTTAATGAAAATGGGACTCGAGATAGATTAAGTCAAAAAATTGTTGATGAGTTTGTCGAAGATACTGAGGAAACAGAAAACCATCGAATACTGGCTCGTTTACCTATTACGTCTATTTGGACTACTAATTACGACTCTATAATTGAAGATACGTTTATCAAAGAAGGGAAAGTCCCAGATATAAAGCATAGCGCTAAGCAGCTCTTAACGAGTAGAACTAAAAGAGATTTAGTCTTATACAAAATGCATGGCGATGCTTTGCACTCTACGGATGCAATTTTGACAAAGGAGCAATATGAAAAGTATCACCAAACACATGAACCATTTATTAATGCACTAACTGGAGAGCTTACAACGAGAACATTTTTATTTCTTGGTTTTAGTTTTACAGATCCAAATCTAGATTATGTGTTGAGCCGTTTAAATATTAGATTTTCACAAGACAAAAAACAGCATTATTGCATAACAAAAAAACCAACGTTAGGGGATAAAGCCAACCCTGATCAGGCTACTTATGATTATAACTTAAGAAAACAAGCGCTCATAATAAATGATTTGAAGAGATATGGTATTAAAACCTTACTTGTATCAGACTTCTCTGAAATAACAGATATCCTTGGAGAAATTGAAAGGCGTTTTAAAAAGCGCACAGTCTTTATATCAGGAAGCGCTGAGGTTTATAGTCCTTTCGAACGTCAGGAAGCTATTGATTTTATTCATCAGCTATCAAAGGGATTGATAGAAAGTGACTTGAGAGTTGTTAATGGATTTGGATGGGGTGTTGGTAGCTCTGTCATCAATGGAGCATTAGAAGCTATATATTCTAGGCCTATGAAATATTCAGAGTCGCAACTCGTGCTACGGCCTTTTCCTCAATTTCAAACAGGTAATACAGAGCTAAAGCAATTATGGGAAGATTATAGACAAAAGATGATTTCATTATGCGGTATTTCAATATTTATTTTTGGGAATAAAAAGCAAAATGATGAAATTGTGGAAGCAAATGGAGTAATAAGAGAGTTTGAGATATCACATGAATTAGGAAATATTTGCATACCAATTGCAGCAACTGAATTTGCAGCAAAATCCATTTATGAGCGTATTATGCCTCAACTTGATGAATATTACCCGAAACCGGAGTTAGCTAAAAAATATTTGAATATATTGGCTGATGACAAAATTAAATTGTTAGATAAAGTTCCTAAAGTAATAGAGTTTATAAATAGGTTAAGTAAATAATAATACTTCTATATTTATGCTATAAACCCTTGTTCAAGTCCGCAAATTATCCGTTTAATTAGCTCACGTCCGCGTATAGTGTCAATAACAGATGTGGGCTTGTTATTATGGAACTGAATATGTGGGGTCGTTAACCAATGGTTCCATCTATTAACATCACCAAAGTAGGCAACACCAACCAATGATAGCTTTGCTAGCTCCAACATATTCTGACTTGCCGATAGATTAAAAGGCTTATTGTTCTTTTTATGGCGTTCAATTGTCTTCATGCTAACCCCAGTTGCTTTTGCAAGAAAAGTTAAGTTCCAGCAAAGGCTTTTCCTAAATAGAGTCACGTCACTAAATATTATACCTGCACTAACAACTTTAATTTCATCCAATGGGTTTGAGCTGTAGGTTATTTTCCCACCAGTGACTATTTTTATAAAATCGATATCAACATCATCCCTATTCGTATTGCATTCATTCATAAAAAACGCCCTTTAATAAAATATTGAAGATCATACTGCTTGATGGAGATTGAGTTAACAAAAAAATATTTACTTACTTATTTATTACAGACCATTTTAATATAGGATAGGGAGCTAGGCTAAAAGCCTGCACCCTACTATAAAAGCAAAGCTAATTTGGCGTTAGTGTTTAATATGTTTACACTATGCGTTAATTGTAACGGTAACTGGAACTGTTATAGTAATCGGGTTCAATATCCAGCCATTCGTTTTAAGTAGCCTGACCGTATCATTGTATAAATCCGTTCCTTCATTAATCGATTTTACTGTTACTAACAGTACAGCTTTTTGAGGTGTGATAGGGACTTTTTCCTCGGCTCTAATGGTTGACTCCATTTTTAATTTCCATGCCTGCACACTAGTGCCTTGTGGATATTTCTTTTTGTGGGCTTTAGTCGGTGACCATTTGAATGAGTTTTTTAATTGGTTTATTTCGTAAAGATCTTTCTTATTGCTAGGTAGTGGTGGTACCTTTCCTGAGAATGAAGTTTTAAGTTCGCCAGTAGCTTCATCCAGAATTGTTTTCGTTTCACCCATGGAGACACTGATGTTAACTCGGCTATACTCCGAACCAAAAGATTGATCTAATGGTGGTGAATAAACCAATGTCATTGCAACCTCACCTTTAAACTTACCTTTGTCCTGCACTGAAGAAGGTAAGGGTATAGGGCTTCTGTCAAACTCTACTAATCCATGTCGGACATCTACTTCAAACATCAAGGTAATTTGATTCTCTGAACAATATAGTAAACTATCAATATCTCTTGGCTTTCCAAAGCCTGTTGCGTATTCGTACCCGTTACAGTCTAGTACAGCAGAGTGAATAACAAGGGCTTTTACTTTTTCAGGTGTTGCTCTGATAGTTTTCTCGATCGATTGCCATGCATTTGCTGCGATTGATGAAACTATTGGAGTAGAAAAGCTTGTTCCTACTGATTCATATATTTGGTCTTCTGGGCCACAAGATAAAACGCCAATCTGAGCATAGCCGCCATTTCCTGTGCAGTTTCCGCCAAAGTGAATTACTTCAGGTTTTGGTGTAAACGCTGGCCCAGGTCCAATTCTTGAAAATGGGGAACATTGCCCTTCTTTTGATGCAGACTGAGGATTTTTTTTATGAGCTATTGAACCAACGGTTAGGGCCCTAAGAGAATCGCCTGGAGAAGACACCCTACTTTCACGAGTCTTGTCCTCGTCTGATCTATTTGTGGTAAACGTATTGTGATTTCCTGAAGCAACAACAAAGAGAATGCCGTATTTTTCACTTAAGTCATCAAGAAAGCAGCCAAAATCAGAAAAAGAGTTTAGTTTTGTAGGTTCATTGCGGCCTATCGATAAATTCCATATTTTTATATTTTGAAATTGCTCGACCGCTTCAGAAATCATTTCCATTAAATCATCTTCAGAGGCATTACCACTTGTATCAAAAACCGTAATATCAACTAACTTTGCCTGAGTGTTCGGAAAACCTTCTTCATGGTAATTCAGAGAGCTAGGTGAAGCTATCAGGCCTCCAACCATTGTTCCATGAGAAGTGTTTACTACCTCTTCTGGAACAAATGACTTTCTGCTAATGACCCATTTGTTGATTTGCTTTGATGTACGGCAGATTCCAGAGTCAACTACCGCAACTACAGGATAATCAAAGCCATGAAGAGGATCAGGAAGCATTGAACTATCAAGTGGTCCAACAGGACTTGTTGCAATCTTAAAATCTGAAGGGGAATATGTTGGCATTTCCTCTATTGATCTAACTGCGATATTTTTTGCTAAACTTTGAATAGATAGCTGATTCTGTACTTTAACAGTATGAAAGCTCGTATGTGATGAATACTCTTTGAAAGAAACATCCAAAGTCATCTGTGCTGTAGAGTTATTGAAATATTCTTTTATTCTTTCATTCTGACGCTCTTTTAGATGATCAAATAAATGAACTTTATACTTTTTGGCATTAAAATTGGACACTTCGAAGCTATTTACATGGAGCCGGTCATCACTGGAGAAGACACTAATTTCTTCTATTACGGCGATATCAGGCTGAATAGATTTAGCTGTAGACTGAATTCTCGTTTTTAATTGACTAATACCGTCTTCATTCGCACTCACAAGTAAAACCCCAAAATCAGCAGTTCCTATTATTGGGCAGGTAGTGTCTTTAAATACTTTGTCTGGTCTGTGAGATTTGGCTAGAGCATTTTCTAGGAGCCTAATTTTTAATACTGCTGGCACATTTGGGGCGGTATTAAAGTGGTTGCGTAATTCAATTGCTGATTGCTCGATATCTGCTTTCAGTTTGTCAACCAGTTCTTTTGTTACCTCCCTAATTGGTTTTGAGTTCGGCTTTGGTGAAGGAACATCCTTAAAATCTTTTTGGGTAACTTTAACAGATTGAATTGGGTTGTTTTTATTGCTCATTTCCATTCCTATTTAGCAAATTAGATATTTTTCCTGTAGACACACCAAATATTTTGGATAGAAGTCTTACTGTAAATAACTCCGAGTTTAACTCTTTTAGAGTAAGCAGCTTTTCTGAGATATCCTTTTCTATCTCTATTACATCAGAATAACGAACCAATGCAATTCTAAATAGTAAGTCTTGTTCCGAAACCTGTTTCTCATCATTTAAAATAGCTTTTCGTTTGGCCGCAGTACAAATTTGGGAAATTAGAGCTCCTGAAAGCCCATTTGAGTGTTCAACAGCTTTTTGAAACTTCGCAGGTGCAAATTTAGATAATTCACTACGGAAAATCTTTTCTCTTGCTATGGATGTTGGGGGGTTAAGTCGAACCCGAAGCTCAAACCTTCTCCAAACAGCAGGATCTAATAATTGCTCATGATTTGTTGCAGCAATGATTAAAGTGTCTTTGGGAAGTGCATCAATATTTTGGAGTAAACTAACAACGACACGCTTCAATTCACCTAATTCATGTTGATCGTCTCTGGCTTTTGCTAATGCATCGAATTCGTCAAGAAATAAAACACAAGGTCGTTGAGAAGCAAAGTCAAATAGCGACCTTATGTTTTTTGAAGTCGAGCCTAAAAGTGAGGAGACTAAGGAGTCGCAGCGAGCAGTGAATAACGGTAGCCCAAGTTGAGCTGCTACATTATTTGCAAGTAATGTTTTTCCGCAACCAGGAGGGCCATATAGTAATAAGGATGGTGCACTACTCAATCCTGCATCAGCCAGTTTCTCAGCTTTAAGTGAAAACGAGATAAATTCTTCAATTTGTATTTTTGTTACAGAGTCAAGGATAGCTGAATCAGTATTGCCTAATTCTGGATAAGTGATGTCAGCTAGTGACATGTGACTATCTTGATCAACAGGAGAACGTAATTGATTTGAAATAGATGCTAAGTTGTAGCCTGATGCCAACAAACTACTAGAGATTGTATCACGTAATCTTTTTGCAGCTTTATGTTCACCATCAACCTCTAATTTATCAGCAAGAAACTCTGTGTAAGCTTTTACTTGATTAATTTTCCCAAGTACTCCCCCCTCAATTATTTTTGTTACCTCACGCGCATGTTTCATTATATTCGCCTTTTTATGAACGCTTCATGTTTATATTTGAACAAAATAGCATATATGCTCGTTAAATTCACTATTTTGTGAACGGCCTTGTGCTATGTGGTGAAGTGTATTAATTGATTCGGCCCGAGCTCATTTATGACTCAATTTGTTTCAGTCGAATCGCACTTTATGGCGTAACGAGTGAAGATAGTTATATAAATTATTCAGAAGTTGATATGTTTAGCGAACAAGAGCCGCCTACAGTGCAGGCTGTATTTAAAGAGGGAAGCCATAAGTTATTTATACAGGTTATAGCAGTAGCTGATGGGATTTTAGATACTACAGTGTGGTTATTATTATTTAGCATAAGCAAAGTAGTTAAGTGAAAGACCGATATTAATTTCAATGCAAAAAAGTAAAGAGGGCTTTCATATTATTGTTTTGCTTACGCTAAATAGTCTTGCTAAAGCCCACAAATAAGGTATTTAATCAGCTCACGTCTGGGCATAATGTTAATGATAGATTGCATTAGGTAACTTGACTTCAATAAAGGTAGCGGTCTCCGATTAAAGTGCTTTCTTAAAAGCAGCTCAATAAGTCTTTATTAAAGTTAATGCCACTAAGATTGTTATCCGTAATTAACTTTTTAAAATCATCAGTACAATAAATAGAAAGGCCTCCTTGCAATTTTGACTTGAAAAGCAACTTATCTTGTATTTGATTAGTATCAAATACTAACGTTTTGAGGCCATCCTCATAACCATCAAGATATGCTTTCTCTGTCAATGTTAAATCTTCAGATACAAAATTGAGTGTGTTAAATAAGAACATTTCTTCACTGTCAGTTTTTAAGGGAACGAACTCACCACAATTTATGATAGCTTCATTAAGACATTCATACGCCCGTCGATTAAGCACTAAAAAGGAGCCATATAGATTTACATCATAATTTTGTTTTTTTGCTCGTGGCTCATGCTTGCATTCAAACCCATCTGCAGATAATTCAAGTAAGGTTTTTTTCCCTCTTGGAATATCATCCATGACTACTTCAAGTATTTCATCAAACGACTGGCCAGTCTTATCAATAATTTGATTTGTCATCTCGACAATATCGAGGTCAATTACATCACATGTTTCTGTGGGTTTTCTCAGTAAGTACGTATTCATATACCTTTCCATAGTTCATCTTTTTCTTCGAAAATTTTGCTAGGTAACGTCCCTGTTTTAATCATTGTTTTCACATTGCGTAGTTTATTAACAAACAGCCCTTTGTCTTTTGTCATGCTTCCACCTAAACTTTCACCAATCCATGTTTCGTAATTATACCTATGCAACTTTCGGTGTGGAGGTGATTCTTTAGTGGCCCAGTCATTCTCTTTATGTCTCACAAAATTAATTAACCAAATGCCATTATGAGGGTCGTTAATACCAATACCAACCATGTGCAAATTTAATCTTGCTCGTAATACAGCCTGTTTGTTATCACGCCCTGTACCAGGAATAATATGGTGTGCCTCATGATATTTCGTCGGTTTTGGTTCACCAACAGCAAAAAGAAATCGGGCTAAATTATTGGTGGTATTGGTTGTATGATGAGTTTCTTCAAGTAAAGCTTTTCGTGTCGAATGGCTTCTATTAACGCGATACAATTCAAGAGCAGACTGAGCAATCGAAACAGATTCAATCCTCTTCTTTTCTATTTGTAAATGCTCGTAATCTAAAGCTAATTTTTTTAATTTTTCAGCGTTTGGATCTTTTTTGATGCTTTCATCGTGATAACTTTTAGCTTTGAGTTCAAAGTTATAAATTGCCATATCTAGCGGAGTTGGATTTGCAGGCCTATCTGGTTTTGGGTATTCCCTTAATGTTTTCATACTTAATATAATCCTTTATTAATGTGACCCCAAATTAGTGCATACTCATTACAAATGCAAGAAATTCTGCTTTAAAACAGCTGTGACAATTATTGATTTGTATACACTATAATCTCCTTATTGATCATCACGTTAGTACACGTTAGCTGCCAGCTCAAGCACACAAAGGCATCAGTTAATATATTTAGCTAGATGACCCGAAGACTCTGCTCTATCGGCTAGCTTTTATAATTAACTTATACTAACTTAATGATTGAAAATGTTTAGGAACTACATCGTTAACTTTCAGGGAAGTCATTATGGTATATAAATTCGTACTATTTGTTTTAATCATAGCTCCTTTTTCAGCTCAACCTCATAGCGGCAGAACTAACGCCGAAGGTTGTCACACTGATAAAATGAATAATGATTACCATTGCCATAATGAAGTAGACGAAAGCGTTCCTAGTAGAGCAGATCTCCCTCCTTTACCTGAAAACTATGCAACTAGTTTTAGTAACGCAAAATTTAAAGCCGAAAGAGAAGTTTATTACGACTATAATGCAACTTTTTATTGTCAGTGTGACTTTGTTTTTGACGATATAGATGATGCTGACAATGATGGCAATACCCATGAAACAATGATTGATGCATTGTCGTGTGGCTACACTCCCCGCAATCCAGTTACTAGTACTGGTAAACCAAATGCTCGTGTATCAAGAGTCGAATGGGAGCATATTATGCCGGCTTACATAATTGGTGGCGAGTTAGATCAATGGCAGAACCAAAAAAACTACTCAGAATGTCAAAAGCCCAATGGCAAATACTTAACAGGCCGTGATTGCGCATATGAAACAGTGCCTACTTTTCGTCGTGCTCATGATGATTTGGTTAATCTAGCGCCAGCCGTTGGAGAATTAAATGCAGATCGTTCAAACTTTCAGTTTTCCATAATTACCGGTGAGACTCGTAATTATGGCCAATGTGACTTTGAAGTGGATTTTAACTCTGATACAGCGGAACCAGCAGAGAAGGTGCGAGGAGACATAGCTCGCGTATATTTGTATATGATTCAGATGTATGGTGTATCGTTAAATAATAACGTTATACAGATTATCCAAGAGTGGAATGAAAGTGATCCTGTCGATGAATGGGAGTGTAAGCGAAACGTGCGGATAAAAAACTCTCAAGGGTATAGTAATTCAATCGTCGAAAAACTATGCAGAAAATGAAACTCATGAATGGATGGTTAGATCAGTCGGTAAATATGTCGTAGCTCCGAAGCAGAGAATCTTATTAAAGCTATTGCGAATAAGCTCGCAATAGCTTGTAATCAAGTGCTTAAAGACAATGTACCATGCGATGAACACAAGGCTTTTATATAAAACAAATTAGGTTAACGTGTTGAGCTAGTAATGCGGTTGGTAAAACCATTAGATTTGATTGAGCTTGCATGTTAAACGCACATATTTTAAATGCTGGATATGCCTAATGTTTGTTCAATTCGAGAGGCTGTATTTTCAGCCCCTAGCTATTAGTATTTACATTGTATTTTTTTGCTGTATCATTTTAATATATAAAGCAAAGGAATTGTTAAAAGGGATCTGAGTTGATTAAAAATCCACCTCCACCTCTAGCTCAAAGTTTACTACCTTATTATTTATGTACTAGCGATAGTTTAAAAATATACCAAGATTTCGATCCAATTGCAGTGTACCTTGTAAACACAACCTCCAAAAAAGATACTAGAAATAATATCACTTCATATCATGAAAGCATTGAGGACTTCAAAAAGGCAATTTCTTACTTCGAAGGTAAGCGTCTAGCGAACCACACCTAGCATCGATGTTCTGATTATCTAAAAATACCTGCTCAATGATAAATTCGGAGCAGGTGATGAAAACTTACAGAACAAGCGCACAGTGGCAGCAGCTTTTGCTG
>Ga0207907_100176_pt1 | contig 33955 bp, 29 predicted proteins | sample LinPmetageLP52_FD_184062 | JGI IMG/M metagenome (GOLD analysis project Ga0207907, IMG submission 184062) | Marine viral communities from the Subarctic Pacific Ocean - LP-52 (SPAdes) | ecosystem: Environmental > Aquatic > Marine > Oceanic | place: Pacific Ocean | collected 2011-08-26
TTAAAGTCTCTGAAGGGCCGTTGAAGACTACAACGTTGATAGGCAAGATGTGGAAGTGGTGTGAGCCATTAAGCTAACTTGTACTAATTACCCGTGAGGCTTAACCATACAACGCCAAACGCGTTTTATGCGACAGTTTGACAGAAGTTAATATGACTAAAGTAGATATTTACTGAAAGACTTAAAAAATATTATCAGATATTTTCCAAATTCAAGAGGTGACTCTTAGCGCGTAGCGTTAAAGTTGAGGCACCTTGCGCAAAGAAAATGGTAGCACTACGTGCTTGTCATTGATTCTTTGCACCTAATTTGCTTGGTGACAATAGCGTTTTGGACCCACCTGATTCCATGCCGAACTCAGTAGTGAAACGAAACAGCGCCGATGATAGTGTAGCATTTGCTATGTGAAAGTAGGACATTACCAGGCTTCAAATTGTAGAGAGCCCGACTAGAAATAGTCGGGCTTTTTTACGTCTGCAGAAAAGTAAAATACGCGCAATTAACACACACTCACATCAACACCCATCACGTAGGTCGGGCGATCGTAGCGACTCCCGACGCAAAGAGTGTGTAGCATTTCACTGTGACTCTCCACCGCTGTGGGAACCACGATATTCTGGAAAATTTAAATATAAGGGAATAGCGAACATTACTTACTCGAGGTCCTGCAGTCATAACTCGAACTTAATAGCTCATTACTTAAGTACTAAAGTTTATAGCCAAATCTAAAGGCTATTTAAAATAGTCCGTAAGCTTGGGTTTCTTCACTTTCAGATTCTTCTAGTTGAGCTGGTTTAAATATTACGCTTGGATCAATTAATACACTATGCTTTTGGGGGAGCTTGATTAATCCTAGCATCATATTTTTAGTTTGTGGGTCTAGATCAAAACCAACCTCAGTGAGCTTATCCAGTGGCTTTATGTCTTCTTTTTTATAGTCGATATTATCTTCAACCTTATCTACTAATAAACCAACATGTGGATTTAATCCATCTTTGGTGGTGAAAACAATAATAGGTTTATAGTCTAAGGTTATTTGCTCTTTAGCGGATTCAAATAAACGCTCAAGCTGAATTAGACTACTGCGCTTAATTTTGTCGAGCAGAGCTGATGTGTGTTTATCATCACTTTGATTATGGGCTGCTATGGCTGCTTTCGCTGTTTCTAGTAATGATTGGAAGGGCTCGTCAAGCCGAGACATTGTTAATTTTAAGTCTTCATTGTCGGTGTTGAATTCTTTGTAAAACAAAACAAAATCTTGTAGTTCGGCGTCATTATTTGAAATAGAAGCCGAGCTATTTAATAAGTTACTATGAAGGGTATTAAACCAGTTTAATAGTTTGTCTTGCCATATTCTTAGTTGTTTTAGTACATGCGCATTACTTTGTTCGGTTGAGATATTATTTAAAATAATACCTAAATCAAAAACAGGTGTTGGTGTATCCATATAATCTTTAACACCAATAAAGCTTTTATTATTGTTTGGTAAAGTTGTTAGATTATTGTCAAAGCGCTCAGTTAATAAAATATCGAGTATTTTTAGCGAAATTGTTTTGCAGCCCACTTTAAAGTTTATTAATTCCATGCCTTTATCTTAATTTACCTATTAATGCTTTAAGGATAGAACAAATTAAATAAATAGCTTAAAGATGGATAAAATTTAACAGAGATAGGGCAACTAGAAATTATTAGATGGTGCTAGTGAGGTTTTTTATGGCACGTTTAAATTGATTCTCAAGCTGTTTTTTTCCTAATAATCCTAAGTGTTGAATCACTTTTTCATTACTTTCATTTTGAAGTACTAACTTTATTAAAAGTTGTTTATCAGACTCTGTTAATTGAGATATATAAGAAGGTGACTGGCTCAGTAACTGCCAAAGAGTTGCAGAGATACTAAATTGAGTGAAGTTACTTTTAGTGAGCAGCGCTAATCGCTCGTGAGTCTCTAGGCTTATTAACTCGTCGCTAAATCCTTCAATTATTATATTCACGAGTTGCCAATCTAGTGTTTTAAAGTGTGTTAAAAGAGCATAAAAGAAATCGATTTTAAACTGCTTTTTTAGGGGGTGAAGAATTGTACTTTTGTCGCTTAAGCATTTAACTACAAGCGCCGAATGTTCAGCGGTGCTTTTATCGCGTTGATAACCTAATTTTACAGTATCAAATCCTAGGTTTTGCCAAAAATTAAGTAACTGCGCCGTTGCGCCAAAGCTTGCACCAAGCCAACTACATTGGCTTTTTACCTGTGATTCGCAATAACTAAGTAACTTTTTACCAAGTCCTATATTGTGGGAACTCGGATCAATCGCTATTCGTACAACGCGAGCGCTCAGTTTCGTTAAACAGTCATTATTAAAGCTAAGTTGTGAGAGTGCTTGCGCCATTAAATGTCCTTGCGGACGGCGCTCTCCACTTATAACCTGTAGGGCAAGTTCTTCACTTAAACCACCTTCTATGGCGATTAAGCATACGCCAACTAATTGATTATTAATTTTGCTAATAAATAGTCTTTGCGATGGTGCGTCTAGTAGTTGGCGTAAGTCGTTGACACTACTTTGATAGTGAGCCAGTGCAAGTAGGGCAATAACTTGCTGCAGTAAAGATTCATTGTTTACAAGGGATTGCTGAGTTATTTCGCTATGAACTGGCTGCTCTAATTGATCACTACTTAACTCTATATATTCTGCATCGAGTGCAAGCAAGGTGCGAATGTGCTTCTCGAGGGGATCGTATTTAGCAAAACGCAGTGGCTCATCAAGCGTTACAACTTTAGAGGCTTTATAGTGCGCTTTTATATAGTTACTAAAGCGAATGGTATAACCCCTACCATTTCCTTCATATCCAACTAGAGTGCTTGCAAAGACTATACGAGGATAATGAGCTAGCATTTTTAGTAATAACGGAACAGGGATTGCTGCAGCTTCATCAACGAGTAGTAAATCGCACTCAGGTAGTGTGTTTAATAACGCGTCAGGTGCAACGTAGTGCAAGTTGGCGAGCTGTTTATGTTCAGCGTTGTATTGCAGGCTTAACTCTTGGGCTAAATGTTTAAAGCTGCTATGGGTCGCTTTAAACTGAGTGCTGCAAATAATTACTTTTTTATCAGTTAGTTTTGCCGCGGCTAAGCCAAGTGCTGCCGACTTACCTCTGCCTCTATCGGCATTAATGAGTAAAGGCCTGTTGGCACGGCCGTTAGCTACTTTTACTATTTGCTCAATACAGTTTTGCTGTGGCTCATAATCAATTTTATTATGCATTACATAGCTAGCGTTATTACTAATACAGCCATTTTTTTCACTAAAGTGAAAAGCGGGCGACGGTTTAATAATAGTCGCGAAACGTTGATTAAATAAACTACAGTCAATGGTGTGACCATGTGATTGCACTGTGCTTAATGCGGGATCTTGCCAAGAGGCTAAATCATCTAATTCAGGTAGTAATAAAAACAGTATACCGCCTGCTTTAACGGTGCCGGCAAGTGCTGCAAGTTTATCAGGGTGCAAACCACTAAAACCATCGTAAACAGCATGGGCAAATTCTTGCCCTAAAATTTGGTGTGTGCGAGTAGGCCAGTACGAATTTTTAATCGCGCACTGCTTGGATACAACAAGTGTATTGTTTTCATCTATTAATGAGTTAAGTAATTCACAACACCAAGCTGAGCTGCCAGTAATTAATACTAGCTGGCGATGATACGCGCCAGCTAGTTGTTGTTTTAATTCATTTAGGTGTGTTTTATACCGCTTGTAATCGTGCATAAGCCGTTACTAACCATTTGCTACCAAGGTCGTCAAAGTTAACTTGTACGCGAGATTGCGCGCCACTGCCTTCGTAATTAAGTACGGTACCAACACCAAACTTAGCATGCAAAACTCGTTGCCCTAAGTTAAAGCCACTGTCTTCAAATGCTGCATGGCTAACTGATGCGCTAAAACGCCCGGCGGCAGGTGGACGAGAAACCTGTGTTTTAATACGAATTTCTTCTACGCAGTCTTCAGGGATTTCGCGTAAAAAGCGAGATGGGCTATGGTATTTCTCTTGCCCGTATAAACGGCGACTCTCAGCATGGCTAATGTATAACTTATCCATTGCTCGTGTCATGCCTACATAACAAAGGCGGCGCTCTTCTTCTAAGCGACCCGACTCTTCGTTGCTTTGCTGAGAAGGGAACATGCCTTCTTCTACGCCTACCATAAACACTAGCGGAAACTCTAAGCCTTTAGCTGAGTGAAGCGTCATCATTTGTACGGCGTCTTCGTGTTCTTCTGCTTGTCCTTCACCTGACTCAAGTGACGTATGGGCTAAAAAGCCTTGTAAAGGCGAGCTGTATTCTTCGTCTTCAGGAAGTTCGTACTGGTCACATGCGCTAATTAGCTCTTCTAAGTTTTCTACGCGAGCACGGCCTTTTTCACCTTTTTCAGCTTGGTACATTGCCATCAAGCCTGAGGTTTGAATTGTGTACTTGGCTTGCTCATGCAAAGTTAGATCGCTAATTTTATCTTCTATTTGTTCAACGAGTTCTACAAACTTACTTACTGCACCCGAAGCACGACCAGATAAATGCTGTTGTTCTACAATTGCTTTTGCGGCATACCAAAGCGGTAACGATTCTGCTCGTGCACAGTCGCGTATATGGCTCAATGTTTTGTCGCCAATACCGCGTGCTGGCGTATTAATTACACGCTCAAACGCGGCATCGTCTTGACGATTACCTACTAGGCGTAAGTACGACAACGCATCTTTAATTTCTTGTCGTTCGAAGAATCGCATACCACCATAAATACGGTATTTTAAGCCTTCTTGTAGCATGGCTTCCTCGAGTACACGAGATTGCGCGTTACTACGGTATAAAATTGCTGCATCTTGTAGGGCATTCCCTGCATTTAACCAGCTTCGTAGTTTGCTACTTACAAAGCGTGCTTCGTCTAATTCATTAAATGCTGCATAAATAGAAATTGGCTCGCCATCGTTACCGTCGGTCCATAAGCTTTTACCCATACGCTCTGAGTTATTTTGAATTAATGCATTAGACGCTTTCAAAATAGTTGCAGTTGAACGGTAGTTTTGTTCAAGACGAATGGTTTCTGCGCTAAAGTCAGTTAAAAATCGTTTAATATTTTCGATTTTAGCACCGCGCCAACCGTAAATACTTTGGTCATCGTCGCCTACAATCATGATACTGCTTGTATCGCCTGCAAGTAACTTTAACCATGCATATTGGATGGTATTTGTATCTTGGAACTCGTCTACGAGCATATGTGCAAAGCGTTGCTGGTAATGACGTAGTAACGTAGGGTTATTTTTTAACACTTCGTAGCTGCGTAGTAATATTTCGGCAAAATCAACTAGGCCTGCTCTATCACAGGCTTCTTGATAGGCGGCGTAAACACGCAGCATCATTTGCTCGTTAATATCGTATGCTTGAATATCTTTAGGGCGAAGTGCTTCATCTTTTTTGGCGCTTATGTACCAGCCAAATTGTTTAGCTGGCCATTTTTTATCATCAATATTCATCGATTTTAGTAAGCGCTTGATCATCCTAAGTTGATCGTCAGAGTCTAAAATTTGAAAGGCTTCAGGTAAGTTAGCTTCACGATGATGAGCACGTAAGATACGATGCGATAAACCATGGAATGTACCAATCCACATACCGCCTACAGGGGCTTTTAGTGTTTCTTCAACGCGGCTACGCATTTCTTTAGCCGCTTTATTAGTAAAGGTTACAGCAAAAATACTGTAAGCAGATGCTTGCTCAACTTGCATAAGCCACGCAATACGATGAACTAACACTCGTGTTTTACCAGACCCAGCACCTGCTAATACCAGCATGTTTTGTAGTGGGGCTGCAACGGCATCGCGTTGTTTGTCATTTAAGCCATCGAGTAATTGTGAAACGTCCATCGTTACGCCTTTTTAATCAATATTGTGGGCAGTATAACAGGTGTTTTTGTTAGGCTAAATAAAATACTGTTTTTATAAACAGCTATTTATAAAATAGCCTTAAAAACGAGTAACTTGCTATTTTTTTGAACAAACAAAAAGTGTAAACGCACAATAAAAATTGCTAATTTGACCTAAAGTTAGCAAAATTTACTAACTCTCTAAATCTAGACTAATTTAACTATTTGATTTGTAAGCTTTAATAAATTGGCATAGAGTGTGTAAGTAAATAATTATAAAATCAAATAAATACAGAGGTTAGTATGGCAGATCAAGGTTCTGGCGGTAATGTAATCGCAGCATTATGTAATATATTTTTTCCTGGTTTAGGGCAGTTAGTGCAAGGGCGTATTTTAGCGGCTATATTTTTTGCACTCGCTATTATAATAAGTTACGCACTAATTTATGTGCTTGTAGGCTTTGTACTTGTGCCTATTATTTACTTATGGTCGATTATTGACGCAGCGCGTTATAGATCGCGAAGTTAACGGCTTTAAAGTTGAGTGAAATAGCGCCCATGTGGCGCTATTTTACTTTATATGTCCTGTGGTTTGCGGGCGTTTACGTATATAATTACGCAATTAAAGATTTACAGGCAAACCCTATGGAATATCAATTTATTCGCGACCCTATTAGTGGGCTACGTATTAAAATAAGCAGTGAACACGCTATTATTGGTCGCTGGCTAAACGAAGAAATAGGCAAAGATAAAGTAGCTATGGTGCAAGCGCTTATTGCATCGGTGAGTTCAAGCTATGAGCCGCTAACGCTAAAAGGCCAAGAAATAGATTTAATATTAACTAAAGACGAAGCATTATTTGAAGCCCATGCGCTTCATCAAGACAGTGAAGACCTAATAGCGTATCAAGATGACGATTTAGCGCTTGAAGAAAATGGTTTAAGTAGTGGTTGTGGCTTTGAAGATTTCATTGATTTAATTGATTCATGGGCTGAATTTAGCGGCTCAAAGTAAACTACATATTAAGATAGTGCTGATGCGTTAAGCTTCCTTTATCTGTACTATTACACTAATCAAAAACGACAGGAATGAATATGTCTGCCAATTTAAACAAGCTAGTAGTTATGCTAGAAATGCAAAACGCCATGAACACTAAAGTACATGAGCAATGGTTTACTCAAGGATTCGAATGGTACCGCGCTATTTGGGTTGAGTGCGCTGAAATGCTGGATCATCATGGTTGGAAATGGTGGAAAAAACAAACACCAGATACTGAACAAGTTATTTTAGAGTTGGTTGATATTTTTCATTTTGGTCTATCGCTTAGAATTGACGGTAAAACTAGCTACGAAGACTTAGCAAAGCAACTTGAAACTGAGCTTAGTAATGCTCAACAAGCGGATGACTTTAAACAAACGCTAGAAATATTAGCGGCTTCTGCTGTTGCAGATAAAACGTTTAATGCCGCTGCCTTTGCCGGCTGTATGGCGCAAATGGGTATGGATATTGATGATTTATATCGCGGCTACGTAGGTAAAAATACGTTAAACTTTTTCCGCCAAGATCACGGTTACAAAGATGGTAGCTATATTAAAGAATGGAACGGGCAAGAAGATAACGAGCATTTAGTTGAAGTAGTTAAAAGCCTTGATACAGAACATGCAGATTTTGCAAAGTTAGTATACCAAGGCCTTGAAGCGCGTTACCCAAAAATCTAGCCCAAGTAAACTGAGTTAAATAATCTTACGATAGTCGGTAACACTCAGGTAATCGGCTATTTCGTTATGTGGTTGTTGGCTATCAGGGTTAGCAACTGCAAGTAAGTGCTCAATGCCGTATTCTCGTGCGGCATTTAATACCGGCACACTGTCATCTACAAACAAAGTGCGCTGCTTATTAAACCCTAAGTCTTTTTGTACTTGGTGCCACAAACTTTGCTGCTCTTTACTTACTCCATATTCATGAGTAGACACTACACCATCTAGGTAGTTATCAATCGCTGTATGCTCAAATTTCAGCATGACACTCTCAGGGTGGGCGTTGGTAAGTAAAATTAACTCTTTGCCTGCTTTTTTAAGCTCGGTTAAAAAATGAGGTACGTCTTCGCGCATTTTAATTAAATGCTGAGACTCTCGTTTAAGCTCCATTATAGGCAAGCTTAATTGCTGCTCCCAATAATCTAAACAATACCACTGTATTTGACCGCTCACAGCTTGATAGCGTTTTAAAATATCTGCTTTAGCTGCATCAAGGCTAATGCCTCTCGCTAATGCGTGTTGCGCAGGGATAACGTTAAGCCAAAAATGACTGTCGTAATGTAAATCGAGTAATGTTCCATCCATGTCGAGCAAAACGGTATCGATTTTTGACCAATTTAACATAGGAATTTCAACTTATAAGGTTTATTATTGAACTAACTGCCATGATAGCAAATTAACGCCAATGACACAGAAAAAGCACCCAACACCACCACAAATCCTCAGTAACAATGTTGTCGCTAAAAGCCGCCTGTTTACTGTGGAGTCTTTAGAGCTAAAGTTTTCTAATAACGAAGAGCGCCAGTATGAGCGAATTCGCGGCGGTGGCCGGGGAGCAGTGATGATTGTTCCGTTAAGTGCAGATAACGAATTACTACTTGTACGTGAATACTGTGCGGGCACAAACGATTACCAGTTAGGTTTTCCTAAAGGCTTAATCGATCCGGGCGAAACGCCAGAGCAAGCTGCTAACAGAGAGCTTAAAGAAGAAATTGGCTTTGGTGCTGAGTATTTTAAACCATTAAGAACAGTAACAATGGCGCCGAGTTACTTTAATGCCACTATGCATATTTTATTTGCTAAGCAATTATACCCACAAACCCTTATTGGCGACGAACCAGAGCCGCTTGTTGTTGTTAAGTGGCCATTAACTCAGTGGCAGTCATTATTAGACCAAGAAGATTTTACCGAAGCACGCAGTGTTGCAGCTTTGCTATTATTAGATAAGTATTTAGCGTCTGGAGCTGCCGATGAATAAATTAATCGAACCGTGTATTGAATTAGCTGAGCGTGCTGGCGATGCAATTATGGCCATTTATAAAAAAGGCGATATTGGCCAACAAGAGAAATCAGATAATACGCCTGTAACAAAAGCTGATTTAGCAGCAAATGACGTACTGGTTGCTGGATTAAAAGCACTTGCGCCCGATATCCCAATTATGTCGGAAGAAACACCTATACCAGCACTCGCCGTCAGACAGGACTGGCAGCGTTATTGGTTGCTCGATCCAATGGATGGTACAGGCGAATTTATTTTAGAAAGTGGCGACTTTGCAGTAAACATTGCATTGATTGAAAATAATCATCCTGTGCTTGGCGTTATTCATTGGCCTGCAAAAGGTGTGACTTATTTTGCTACAGCTAAAAATGGTGCCTTTAAACGTGAAAACTCAATTGATAAGCAAATATCTGTAGCGCCGCCAGAGAGCTTGACGCTTGCAGTGAGCCGCCGCCAAAAAATAGAAGCGGTGAGTCAGTATTTAAATAGCCAGTTTACAACGATTGCTATTGGTTCGTGTTCTTTAAAAGCCTGTACTGTTGCAGAGGGCAAAGCAGATTGTTTTTTAAGAATTGGTCCAACGGGAGAGTGGGATACAGGTGCTTCACAAGTTATCGTTGAAGAAGCCGGTGGTTGTATTACCGATGCAGAATTTAACCCGCTAACGTACAACCAACGAGAGAGTACTGAAAACCCTGACTTTATAGTGATGGGACATCCCGACTGGGAATGGCAAAAAATGATTAATCCGCATCAAAGGTTGAGCGCAGAATAGTGATTTGATTGCTTTTTGTTCGGTTAAACAATTTTAATTAGTTTAGGCCTTGCATTAAATGTTTATTCCTATATAGTAGCGCTCTCTTCAAGGCAGGCTCGTAAATATTACGAAAATGCTTTAAAGAAATTACAGGCGCGGGATGGAGCAGTCTGGTAGCTCGTCGGGCTCATAACCCGAAGGTCGTCGGTTCAAATCCGGCTCCCGCAACCAATTTCCTTAGGGATTGAGGTTACTGTAAACTCTAACTTAAGAGATAAAATAAAGTAGTCGATAGACTTAAAATATACAGGCGCGGGATGGAGCAGTCTGGTAGCTCGTCGGGCTCATAACCCGAAGGTCGTCGGTTCAAATCCGGCTCCCGCAACCAATTCTTTAATTGGAAGCCAAGTTGTAATGTAAGCAACTTTAAACAAGTCTACAAATTTCAGGCGCGGGATGGAGCAGTCTGGTAGCTCGTCGGGCTCATAACCCGAAGGTCGTCGGTTCAAATCCGGCTCCCGCAACCACTGAAATAAATAAGAATGAAACGACACGCTTAAAGCGTGTTTTTTTATGTCTAAAATTTGGTGTGTATATTGTGGCTCATAACCCGAAGGTCGTCGGTTCACCTTTTATAAGTTCAGGCTCCCGCAACCACTGAAATAAATAAGAATGAAACGACACGCTTAAAGCGTGTTTTTTTATGTCTAAAATTTAGTGTGTATATTGTGGCTCATAACCCGAAGGTCGTCGGTTCACCTTTTATAAGTTCAAGCTCCCGCAACCACTGAAATAAATAAGAATGAAACGGCACGCTTAAAGCGTGTTTTTTTATGTCTAAAATTTAGTGTGTATATTGTGGTTCATAACCCGAAGGTCGTCGGTTCACCTTTTATAAGTTCAGGCTCCCGCAACCACTGAGATAAATAAGAATGAAACGGCACGCTTAAAGCGTGTTTTTTTATGTCTAAAATTTGGTGTGTATATTGTGGCTCATAACCCGAAGGTCGTCGGTTCACCTTTTATAAGTTCAGGCTCCCGCAACCACTGAAATAAATAAGAATGAAACGGCACGCTTAAAGCGTGTTTTTTTTATGTCTAAAATTTGGTGTGTATATTGTGGCTCATAACCCGAAGGTCGTCGGTTCACCTTTTATAAGTTCAGGCTCCCGCAACCACTGAAATAAATAAGAATGAAACGGCACGCTTAAAGCGTGTTTTTTTTATGTCTAAAATTTGGTGTGTATATTGTGGCTCATAACCCGAAGGTCGTCGGTTCACCTTTTATAAGTTCAGGCTCCCGCAACCACTGAAATAAATAAGAATGAAACGGCACGCTTAAAGCGTGTTTTTTTATGTCTAAAATTTAGTGTGTATATTGAGGCTCATAACCCGAAGGTCGTCGGTTCAGCTTTTATAAGTTCAGGCTTCCGCAACCACTGAAATAAATAAGAATGAAACGACACGCTTAAAGCGTGTTTTTTTATGTCTAAAATTTGATGAGAGTGGTGAGATCATCTTCACTGCATGAGGCATTCACTTCTCATAAGCGCAAGCTCCCGCCCCCCTAAGATACACTTTAAAATGTTATAAACTTCTTAAAATAAATCGTTATTACTTAAAACCTTGTTTGGTTTGTGTTAAAACGGCACAAATATTTTTAGGTTGTTACAAATATGACTGAACTTTACCACTGGTTTGATTTAATAGGCATTGCGGTGTTTGCTGTATCGGGCACTTTGCTAGCGTATGAGAAAAAAATGGATGGCTTTGGGGTCGTAGTTTTAGCGACAGTAACTGCTATTGGTGGTGGTACAGTGCGAGATCTAATTTTAGATGTTCCAGTGTTTTGGTTACACGATCAAAGTTACTTTTTTGCCATACTCGCTTCAGTATTTGTTACAACACGCCTTATAAATAAACAAAAGCCGATACCTCATTATATTTTACAAACAGCGGACGCGTTTGGGTTAGCTTTTTTTGCAGTAATGGGGGCGCAAAAAGCACAGCTTGTTGGTATGCCCGATATGACTGCGGTAATTATGGCTGTAATTACAGGCTGCTTTGGTGGATTAATTCGAGATGTGCTTGCACGCGAGATCCCTATGCTATTAAAGGGGGAGCTTTACGCTATTACCTGTATAGCGGGTGGTACTGTTTATACGCTTGGCATTAGTTTTTCGTTAGCAACCGAAATGGCGATGGTATTAGGAATGTTAATGACCTTATTACTTCGTTTAGCCGCTATAAAATGGCAAATCACATTACACGTTTTTAAATATCCTGACTAAACTGGTGTAATTACACCATTTACTAGGATAAGGAATGTCGTTAGCTCGTATATTTTCTCGTGCTCAAGTGGGCATAAATGCCCCTGAAGTTATTGTAGAGGTTCACCTAGGAAATGGTTTACCCGCTTTTCATATTGTAGGCCTGCCCGAAGCGTCTGTTAAAGAGTCGAAAGACAGGGTACGTAGCGCACTCGAAAACTCACAATTTGGTTTTCCCGATCAACGAATAACCGTAAATTTAGCCCCAGCCGACTTACCAAAAGATGGTGGGCGGTTTGATCTGGCTATTGCGGTGGGTATTTTAGTCGCCTCTGGGCAAATAGTGTGTCCTGATATTCATAAGTACGAGTTTTATGGTGAGCTTGCTCTTAATGGTGAAGTGCGTGGTGTAAACGCTATTTTACCTTCGGTACTTGCTGCTAAAGAAGAAGATCGCTGCTGCTTTTTACCTCTTGCAAACGACAGCCTAGCAAGCCTAGTTAATGGCGTTAAACGCAAAGCCGTAAGCTCTATTCAAGAAGTATGGGGCGACCTACTTAATCAACAACCCTTGCCATTAAATATAGAGTACCCCGACTGCACGCAAGCCCCTGATTTTTTGCTCGATTTAAGCGATGTTAAAGGTCAGCCCGGTGCAAAGCGAGTATTAGAAATAGCCGCAGCTGGCGGGCATAATTTACTATTTTTAGGCCCTCCAGGTACTGGTAAATCAATGCTGGCCCAGCGAATGGCTACAATTATGCCTACTATGTCGGACGATGAAGCTATTTCAACAGCTGCGCTTTACTCTATTATTGGACAATCCATAGATTTAACTAATTGGCGACAGCGGCCATTTCGCAATCCGCATCATACGTGCTCAGCTGTTGCTTTGGTGGGGGGCTCTTCAAATCCCAAGCCTGGTGAAATTTCGCTGGCACACAACGGTGTGCTCTTCTTAGATGAGTTACCGGAATTCGAGCGTAAGGTGCTTGATTCACTGCGTGAACCAATGGAGACCGGCACAGTAACTATTTCACGTGCAGCTAGGCAAATGGAGTTCCCAGCGCAGTTTCAGCTTATTACAGCATTAAACCCAAGCCCAACGGGGAGCCATACTGATAAGCGGGCAACTCCCGATCAAGTTATGCGTTATTTATCGCGAGTATCAGGGCCTTTTATTGACCGTATTGATTTGCAAATAGAACTACCTCGTTTAACGAGTGTTGAGCTACAAAGTACCAAACCAGAGGAAACCAGTGCTGAGGTTAGAGCAAGAGTTGAGGCTGCTTATTATGTGCAGCTAAAACGCCAAGGTAAGGTTAATGCGAGACTTAATAATAAAGAAATGAGTGTGCACTGTGAACTTGCGCCTGCAGAGTTGCAATTTTTAGCTAGAGCAAGCGAGAAGTTGTCTTTATCGCCACGCTCTTACCATAGAATAATTAAGGTGGCGCGGACTATTAGTGATTTAAAAGGCGCTGAAAACATTAGTTTAAATGAGCTTAAAGAAGCACTTAATTACCGCGCATTTGAGCGCCTTATTGCGCAATTAACTAAGTATTAAATAGAAAGCATATAGCCTTTACCGCGTACGGTAACGATGCGTTTTTGATCTTTTTCGTCATTTAATTTTTTACGTAAACGACCAATAAGCACATCAACAGTACGATCGTTTGGGCTCCAATCGGGCTGGCCTATTTCTTCTGATATTTTTTCACGGGATGTGGCTTTACCTGCATTACTAATTAAGCAAATAAGCACTTTATGTTCGGCTTCAGTTAAGCGTGACTCAACGCCCGCAGCAGTAATTAATGTGCGGTTATCAGGATGAAGCTTAAAGTCAGCATATTCTATAAACTCTTCGCTTTCGTCGTCTTCTAGGTTAACTGCAACACGCTTATAGAGCGCGCGCATGCGAAGTTCTAACTCAAGTAAATCGACGGGCTTACAAATATAGTCATCAGCACCTTGTGCAAGACCTGCAATACGATCGGCTTGGGAGTCACGACTCGATAATACAATAACGCCAATATCGGTCAGTGTGTTTAATTCTTTTGCGAGCTGAAGCCCGTCGCGCTTTGGTAAGACAATGTCAATTATGGCTAATGATATAGCACCGCGCAGGTTTACCCGCTGCCTTACAATGTTAAGTGCATCAGCGCCAGTGGGGTCTACCTCTATTGTAAATTCGGTATCTGCAAAGTGATTTTGGATGCGTTTAACGAGTAGTTCATCGTCTTCAACCAATAAAACATTAATAGCCATAGTACTTTATTTTGAATGCTTATAGCTCTGTATGGTAGCACCATTAGGTAAATGCTGAGAAGGGGGTTTATTAGTTTTAAGTAACTTAATATTTCAAAGGTGTATAAGACGTTATTAGAGGATGAGGTTAGCACCTTTAGACTAATTAAAAGGTGCTAAATAATTAATTCTACTATTAATAAATCTGTATTAAGTCGTTATTTTAAAGGTTCAGGCTCAGTCATTTTTATACATCGAGTCCCACCATTGAGGCTCGTTTTTTAGCTTTTTATCAAAGTATGCGAGCATGGTGTTCCACCAATCAAATCGTTTATCGCGTGCAAAAATTTGATGGTCGGCGCCTTTGTATTCGATTAACTCTACGTCCTTATTAAGCAGTTTAAGTGCAGTGTACATTGTTAAGCTTTCGCCAACAGGTACATTGGTATCGCTATCACCATGAAGAAGTAGCATAGGTGTTGTTACTTTGTCGGCATGAAATACAGGGCTATGTTGGCTGTAAAGCTCAGGGTTATTCCACGGGAAGCTATTTTTTGATGCTTCGCCAGAATATAAGTAGCCCCACCAACCTTCACCCCAATACGAGGTAATATTAGAAATACCCGCATGAGCTATTGAAGCACTAAATATATCGGTTTTAGTTGCCAATAACATGGTCATGAAGCCACCGTACGATGCCCCTAAGTTACCTACTTTTTTACTATCAACATAGTTGTATTTATTTAAAAAGGCTTGTGTGCCTTCGATAATATCGTCTGCGGTGTAGTCGCCCCAGGCATTAACATGCTGCGCTGAAAACTTTTGTCCAAACCCTGTTGCGCCAGTAGGTTGTACTACATAAACAATGTAGCCATTTTCTGCCCATAAGTTAAACGGATAACGACCTGTAAAACCACGCGTAACTGGTGAAGTGCCGCCGTAGTAATACACGAGCGCCGGGTGCTTTTTAGTTTTATCTAAATTGCTAGGAATATAAACGCGGCCAGTTATTTCAACCCCATGTTTATTTTTAAAATTAAACTCTTCTAATGTAGGGAGTCGTATATTTGCATAGCTACTTGGTTTTGAATCCCATATTAAATCTGTTTTATTTTTACTGACGTTAAGGCGCTTTAGCTGTTGTGGCGCTAAAGCGTTAGTGCCACTTAATAAAATTTCGGTATTACGGTCGTGTGAGTAACTAAATTGTTCAACAATATCCAATCCTGTATTTAACTTTTTAAAGCGCTGTTTACTTAAATCAAATAGGTAAAGTGGTTGAGTGTCTTGCTCTGTTACTTTAATGAGCGCATCGCCGTTTTCTAAAACGTGTAGTTGGCCAATAGCGGGGTCGAATTGTTTACTGAGTGTTTTTACGTTTTTACCGCTTTCAGTAAGTAGGTAAAGTTGCCCGTCGTAGTTATTAGCAAGCATTGCTTTTGGTAGTGCTCTGCCTGCGCCATTTTTAAAGTCTGGGCCTGCAACTACATAAATATCTTTATTTGCGTATTTGGCTAAATTAAACGTTTTGAATTTACCAAGCGATGAAAGCTTGTTTGATTTTAAATCGAGTTCAACAAGCTCTGTTTCAGGGTGAGTTGATGTCTGCATTGCCATTACTGGGCGGCTCATTAATACTTTGCCACGGTTACTATTTGAATCTTCAAGGCTGTAAGAAAGAGGACCTTGGCTAAGTGCTTTTGTTAAACCACTTTTAGTATCAAGCATATAAATTTGGCTGATGGAACGTGCATACGACCAGCGATCTTGCAGACCTTTATAGTGCTTAGTTAAGCTGTTAGTGCTCTCGGGTGATTTAGACCAGCTAAACAAAAGGCTGGTGTTGTTATAAAAGGTAAAGCTATTAGCTCCTTCTAAATCGTTTGCTAATGTTTTTATTGAGAAGTTTTTACGGTTAAGTTGTTTAAGCTCACCATTTAACAAATACACTAAATATTGGTTATCTGGACTCCAAATAATGTTACTTGGTTGGCCTGCTTCAAAGCGATAAAGCGTTTGATTGTCTGAATCTTTAAGTACAGTAACTGTATTTGCTTGATTTTGTGTTTTATCACTATAAGTGCGAGTGGTAGTAACGTACTGCTTGGCATTAGGTGCGAGTGATAATTGGCTAATTGTAGGAGCATCAAACAGTTGTTTTGCAGCTAAACGTTTTGTTTGTGAAGTGCTGAGCGTAATTTTATCAACCTCGCTCTTTGGAGCAAAATCAAGCGTTACATCGTGCCAATTAGCTACTTGCTGGGCTACTATTAAAACAGTGTGAGTACTGTTATTTAAAGCTAACTTATAGCTATTTTTATCGCCTGTTTGTAGTTCGCCATTAATAAATAACTGCCCTTGCTCAATCCCTTTTAAGGTAAGCGTACCTTGCGTAAAGCGGGTTGTTTCAATATTAAATTTTAGTGCCTGTAACCCACCTAAAGTGAGCGCATTGATTTTATTAAACGGTTGCCAGTTTTGTTTTTTCCCAAATATAGAAAAACTATCGGTGTCTGCTTGTAGTTGCGGCAATAGGTTGTTAATAATCGCACTGCCATGAGGTGTCTGAAAAGGCTTTAACTGCATATCTTCGGCAAGTGGGCCGATAAACTGAATTTTTGATTTATCTAATGGTGCAGCTATTGCAGCAAAGCTTAAGCTGCTAAGTGTTAAAAGAGCTGCTGCGTACTTAAATAGCTTATTTTGATGACACCATGGTGCGCTAAATTTCATTATTATGCCTATTATTATTGGAAGTTTGGCCAAATATAGCATGTATTGTTACCATGCTCACATATCCAATATAGAGGAGAGAAAGTGACTTTACTGATAGTTTATATGGTAGTGGCGATTGTTATTTCGTTTTTATGTTCTGTGATGGAGGCTGTGTTATTAAGTATTTCGCCCAGCTATGTTGCATCACTTAGAAAAAAACACCCTGGGCTTGCTAAACAGCTCGAAAAGCTTAAAAACAATATAGATCAGCCTTTAGCTGCTATTTTAACTTTAAATACAGTTGCCCATACTGCAGGTGCAGCGGGAGTTGGCGCACAAGCGGCTGTCGTTTTTTCCGATGCGGCTGTAGGTATTGCATCAGCCATTATGACATTTCTCGTATTAATTCTTTCTGAAATTATTCCTAAAACCTTGGGGGCTAATTACTGGCGAGCTCTAACGCCAAGTGTTACTTACGCTTTGCGGTTTTTAGTTATATCACTAAAGCCTTTTGTATGGTTTGCACAAAAGCTAACAAATTTAATGGGTCCAAAGCACGATGAGGCTTACTATATTCGTCAAGAGATAGAGGCAATGGCTGATATAGGTACGGAGTCGGGTGCATTACATCAGGATGAGTCCGAAATAATTCGTAATTTATTGCATTTTAGACATGCAAAATTATGCGACTTAATGACGCCTCGAACTGTAATTTTTAAAATCCACAAAGACTTAACAGTAAATCAGTATTTAAACGATCACGGCTCGTCGTCATTTTCTCGTATATTGGTATTTGATAAAGACAGCGACGATATTGTTGGGTTTGTGCATAAAAACGATATTATGCTGGCATTTCACCGTTTAGGTACCGATTACAAAATCAGCAAATTGATTAAGCCTATTTATACGGTGCCGAGTTCTCAAAATGTATCGTCGTTACTGCAAACTCTTTTAACAAAGCGCACGCATATATGCCTAGTTGTAGATGAGTACGGTGACGTGCAAGGTATTGTAACGCTAGAGGATATGATTGAAGCTTTAATGGGGCTAGAGATTGTAGATGAGCGTGACCAATCTACTAATATGCGCGCAGTAGCAAGGCAGCGTTGGCACAAACGTTTAGCAAGCAGTGCGCATATAGTCAGTGAAGAAGATAAACACACTCGGGGTGATAATTAGTTAACCAGCCCCGATTAAATATTAATACCGCTTTAAGCGGGGCTGCCATCAGTCTTCAGCCAATCTTTAGCCCAAGATATAAATTCGTCTTGTGGTTTAGGGCGGCTAAATAAAAAACCTTGTATGGCTAGTTTTCTTCTATAATGCCTTAAATAAACGAGCTCTTCTGGTCGTTCAACACCTTCTGCTACTAAGTCTAAATTATCTTTACTCGTAATATTAAATAACGAACTTACGACCACTTGAGAAAATAAATCTGTTTCTATATGGCTAATAAGTGAACGGTCTATTTTAATTTCAGTAAAAGGAAGATTTCGAAGCTGATTCATATTAGTAAAACCAACACCAAAATCGTCTAGCGATATACCAAAGCCATGCATTCTTAATCTGTTTAGTGTTTCTAATTGCATGAGGCTTGAGAGTGCATGTTGTTCTGTTATTTCTATAATTATATTACTAGGTGTGAGTTGGTTTAGTTCTAAAATGAGCAGTAATTTATTAGGGCAGTTTAAGTCGTCGAGCTGAGTTGGCGATAAGTTAAATGCCATTTTAAAATCATGACCTAGTTGCGCTTTCATATTTTTGAATTCGCTGGTGGCCTTTTCAAAAAGAGAAAATGTAATTTGATTAATTAAGTTGTGTTGTTCGGCAGTGTTTATAAAACGGTTAGGTAAAATAATATTGCCGTCTTTACTTGATAAAATACGTGCTAAGACTTCAACGCTTTCAATTTTATTGTTATCAGCGTTTATTTTTGGTTGGTAAAAAGGCGTTATTTCATCGTTTTTTAATGCATCAATAAGCTCATCTTTTGAAATGGCTGACTCTTTTAATAAAGTGTGGCTGTTTAATTGCGCCACTTTAATAAGTAACCTACTAACCTGAGACAGTTGCACTGGCTTTGAAATATTACCAATGAGGTGAGCGTTATGTTGTTTCGCGAGATTGGCAGCTAAGCTAATAACTTTATGGTCCATTTCAGAAACAATTATAATACCGCCTTGATAATGTAACTCTCCTAAGTGGCGGATTAGTTCCATGCCGTCCATTTCGGGCATATTGAGATCAGTAAAAATAGCATCAAAGTAGTTGATCTCCTCTTTAACTTTTTCAAGAGCTTCTTTTGCATTCAGGCACGTAGTTATAGTGTTAGACATACCCAATTCGTTAAGTATAGCTTCCATAACGATCAAAATTGCTTTTGAATCGTCAACAACTAAAATATTAGGCACTATCTTCTTCACTGTTATCCCTTTCAATGTATCGCTTGGAGTTACTATAAAAGTAGTAGTGTTTTTTTATTTTGTCAGTATCAAATACTTTTATTTTGAAAATAGTTACCTAGCACCTTCACTCGTGTTTTTAAGCTGATTAGGTATACTAGCGCCATTATTTTAAACGGTCTTAATTATGATAAGAATAGATCTTACTTTAGCCGAGCAACCATTTTCGCTTATGGTGTCTGGGCAAAAAATTGTGCAGGTATTTCACGCGCAACAAGCCATTACATTTGATAACCCTCGTGAAAACTATTTTCAATTTACTTACGACAACAAAGTAATAGGTATTGATACAGCGGCAGTGGAAGAGCAAAGCATTTCGCTCTTTGTAGATGATCAATTTGCAACACAACTTGCGTTACCAGCACCTACAAATGGGTCACCTAAAAAAGGCTTTTTAGGGCTAGCTGCATTAGGTTTTAAGCTTTTTAAAAGTGCTAAGGTAATTAAAGTAGTGCTTGCCGGGGCTTCTGTTGCAGGCTATGCGTGGTTATTTAGTATTGAATTTGCACTAATGCTAACTGGTTGCTTAGTCGTACACGAATACGGCCATGTGCGAGCAATGAAATACTTTGGCATAAAAACCAAAGGTATTTACTTAATCCCGTTTGTTGGTGGGCTAGCTGTAAGTGACGATAAAATAACAACCCGTTGGCAAGATGTCGTTATATCACTGATGGGGCCTGCATTTGGTTTAATTACCTCGGTGTTGGGTGTCGTTTTATATTACGCCACCGAGATGGAAATATTTGCAGGTGTGGCGGTTCTTAGTGCGTTATTAAATTTATTTAACTTGTTACCAATTTTGCCGCTTGATGGCGGGCATGTATTAAAAAGTATTAGCTTTTCAATGCGTTCATGGATTGGTTTAAGCGTATGCTTATTAGACGTACTATTTGGCTTATGGCTGAGCTACACCTTTGGCTTAATGTTACTGGTATTCTTTTTGTTTGTTGGTGCGCTGGAAATTGTATTTGAATGGCGAGGCCGTCACTACTCACACTTAATGCCGCTAGATAAATATGGCCAAGGCTTTTCAGCGGTTATGTATGCAGTTGTAGTAGCTGGGCATGTAGCTGTAATGATGCACTTTGCCGATTCAGAAAATCCAATATTGAGCCTGCCGATGACTATTTTATCGAGCTAGTATTTTTATTTTTCCAACAAAATAAGTTAGTTTTTTGCATTAATGTTTTATTTTTTAACTTTCTATGTTGATTTATTGTTAATTGAATTCTAGTGTAATATAAATTAGAACAATCTTAGCGAGTCAACTGGATGTTATTTAGAAAGGAAGCTGTCGCTCAGCAAAGTGAGCGTTTAACTGGCGTGATTACGCTAGCACAACCATTATCAATAAAACTTACCGTATTTGTTTTGGTATGTATTGCGATTGTAGTGATAAGCTTCTTATTTACAGCAGAATATTCCCGCAAGGAAACAGTACGGGGGTTTTTAATACCCAATAAAGGGATAATCCAAAGCTTTGCTAGTCAAGGTGGTATGATTGAGCAGCTATTTGTACGAGAGGGTGATGCCGTTACTAAAGGTCAGCCGTTGGCGACCATTATTGTGCAGCAAAATAACAGCCAAGGCATAGCCTTTAGTACCCAGCTTGTTGAGCAGCTAAGTATGCAAATACAGTTGCTTAATGACGAGATAGCACAAAACCTTACCCTACAAAAGCAAGAATCACTTAACTTGCAAGCGCAAAAACATGCACTTACTAATGAGCAAGTTGCATTACAAAGTCAACTAGCTCTAGCTGATGAAAAATTAGGGCTACTTAACCGACAACAAAGCAACCTAAATCAACTTAATAAAAATGGCTTTTTATCAAACATCGAGCGAGAGCAACAGCAGCAAGCCCTGTTAGATGCTAAGCAAGAAAAACAAAACCTAGCGCGCTTGCTGATGCAGCAAGAAAATCAATTAAGCCAACTTAGTTTTAATATTGCCAACGTACCACAACAATATATGTTGCGTATAAATAGCCTTAAACGCCAACAAGCGGATATTAAAAACCAGCTCACACAAATTAAAAGTAACTATCAATATACCATAACAGCCAGTAACAGCGGTGTTGTTACTGGCATTCAAGTGGTTAAGGGCGAAACACTTACCCAAGCCAAACCACTGTTGCATATTATTCCCGAAGGATCAGAGCTAGTAGCAGAGTTGTTGCTACCAACACGTTCAGCGGGCTTTATACAGCTAGGTAACGATACGCGCCTGCGTTTTGATGCTTTCCCCTATCAACGCTTTGGTTTCATTAACAGCAAAATTAGCCGTATTGATAAGGCACTCATTACCCCAAATGAAATACGCTTGCCCATTGCTCTGCAAGAGCCTGTATACCGCTTGCGGGCAATACTTAGCCAACAACAAATGCAGGCCTATGGTAAAGCGTTCGAGCTAAAAAGCGGCATGTTGTTTGAAGCGGATATTATGTTGGAGCAGCGCACATTAATCGAGTGGTTACTCGAGCCACTGTACAGCCTAAAAGGGCGCGTAAGTTAAGTGTAGCGTTTTATAAAATAAAGAAAAATTTGAAAGTTTTGGTGGTTTGCTAAATGCGAACAACCGAAAAAGTCGGCCAGCTTTAGTTAACTTTAGCGAGCAGCTAAAGCTAGCCTATTAACCGCTCACCTTTATTGAAGGGGAGCATATTAACAACCCGACGACTTAACTAAAAAGCGTCGGATACATGGAGTATAACATTATGCGTGAATTAAACGTAAATGAAATTCAAGAAGTGAATGGTGGAGTTGTATTTTTAGTTCCCCCATTATTAACATTCGCTGTTAAAGTCACAGGGATTAGCATTGGTACAATTGCTGCATCTATTGCTACCTTCTCAGCATATCAGTCATTGAAGTAGGGGGATTTATGAGAGAGTTAACTGCGAGTGAATTGACTCAAGTTGATGGTGGTGTTTCTAGTCGCACTGTTGCAGCTGGTGCTAGAATACTTGGTCGTGCGTTGTTGAGTGGAATTGCTATCGGAACAGGTGTTGGTATTGCGGTTGGTGTGGCAATGATCGCATATGATGTTTATCAAATGCAAAAGTAAACATTTCTTAAGGCTACTTTGTAGCCTTTAATTTATTTCAATGTAAGGTACTAAGATGAATGCAATTATTAGAAAACCTTATAGTTTTTCAATCTCATTAGTCTTTCTAATATTAGGTGCGTTTCTTGTTAATGATGGAGAGTTTATTTTTTCTGGCTTATTTTTTGTTCTGGGTTCCTTTAGCTTATTTTATTCAATTATTAGGCTTAATTTAATATTATTTCAAATATTTCAGATTTTTATATATATAGGTATTGCAAGTTTCTACATGGTAATCATATCAGCATTAAGTTTTTCCTTATTTATTATTGCTGGATTTTCAATATTGATGCTTCACCTCACATTCAAGTATGTTTGTAAGTTAGAGTATGAATAATCTAAATTTCTCTATAAGCAAAAGCACTCCTCTATTACTCCAATCCGAAATAGCTGAATGCGGCCTAGCCTCTATGGCTATGATGGTATGTTATCACGGCCATAAGCTGGATATGCCTGCCATGCGAAAACGCTTTTCGGCTAATCTAAAGGGTATGAACTTACAGCAGTTGATTGAGCTAGGTGATAATTTAGGGCTAGCTAGCCGTGCGCTACAATGCCCGCTTGATGAAGTTCATAAACTGCAAACGCCGTGTATATTGCACTGGGATATGAATCACTTTGTGGTATTGACCAAAGTCTCTGGTAAAGGATCTTCAGCTAAATTTGCAATTAACGACCCAGCTGTTGGTAAACGCAGTTTAAATAGTAATGAGTTTAGTAAACACTTTACCGGTATTTGTTTAGAGCTCACACCAACGAGTAAGTTTGAAGCTAAACAAGAAAAAGCGCAGATGAAGTTTACCCAACTTTGGAGCACCATGAAGGGCTTAAAGGCGGGATTACTAAAACTGATAGCATTATCACTTGTATTACAGTTGTTTGCCTTGATGACCCCTTATTATATGCAGTGGGTGGTGGATGAAGTACTCATTAGTTTTGATGAATCGTTATTAACGGTGCTTGCTATGGGTTTTGCGCTGATTGCTATTATTTCGGTGGTGACTAATGCGGTACGAAGTTGGCTAATTTTACGTCTTTCCAGCCTTTTGAATATGCAAATGGGTGTGAACTTACTCCGGCACTTATTGCGGCTACCGATGAATTATTTTGAGTCGCGCCATGTCGGCGATATTGTGTCGCGCTTTGGCTCATTAGCGCAAATACGTGAGCGTATTACCACGGGGTTTGTAGAAACACTGGTCGATGGCGTGATGGCTATTACCGTATTGATTATGATGCTAATTTATTCGCTAAAGCTCACTGCAATAGTTGTAGGTGCAATTGTGCTTTACACCTTAGTACGTTTAGCGCTGTATCGTCCACTACATCAAGCCACCGAAGAAATGATTCAATCATCTGCCAAAGAGCAATCGAACTTTTTAGAAAATATTCGGGGTATGCAAACTATAAAATTGTTTGGTAATGAATCGCAGCGCCAAGGTATTTGGCAAAACCGTTATGCAGAGGTAATAAACAGTGAAATTCGTTTAGGGCGTTTAAACATTAGCTTTGATTCATTTAATAAACTGTTATTTGGCCTTGAAAATGTATTGGTGATTTACTTTGCTGCATTGCTAGTTATGAGCAATAGTTTGTCTGTTGGTATGGTACTGGCGTTTATTGCTTATAAAAACCAGTTAACCAGCCGCTTTGCCAACTTAATTGAGCAAATTATTCAATTCAAAATGATGCGCTTACACTTAGACCGTATTGCAGATATAGCACTCACGAAACAAGAAGCTAATCGTGACGGTGAAATGGCCTATACCGGTGATGACGAAGGTAAAGTTAAAGGCCAGCTTACGCTCGAGAATATTTGCTTTAGTTACAGTGAAGAGCAAGCGCCTATTTTAAATAATGTTAATTTAACGCTGAATACCGGTGACTCGATTGCGATTACAGGGCCATCTGGCGCGGGTAAAACTACGCTAATGAAAATTATGCTGGGGTTATTACAGCCGACCTCGGGTAAAGTGCTGCTGGATGGTAAAGATATCACCCAGTTTGGCCTTAAAAACTACCGTAAACAAATAGCTGCAGTGATGCAGGATGACACATTGTTAGCTGGCTCAATCGCCGATAACATCAGCTTTTTTGACCCACAGCCCAATTACTTGAAAATAGAGACGTGTGCTCGTCATGCGGCTATTCATGATGATATTACCAAAATGACTATGGGTTATAACTCATTAGTAGGTGATATGGGATCAAACTTATCTGGCGGTCAAGTACAGCGTTTACTCCTTGCTCGCGCATTGTATCAATCGCCCTGCGTGTTGTTTATGGATGAAGCAACCAGCCATTTAGATAAGGATAACGAGGCGAAAATAAGTGAGCAAATTCAGCACTTACCAATCACACGGATTATGATTGCTCATCGCCGAGAAACTATTAATATGGCTGGCAAAGTCTATCATTTAAATGCAGGTGAATTAGTGGACTTAGGTCAGCAAGGTGAGAGTGCTTAAAGCAATGAAGGCGTGCGTATATTGCACGCCTTTGCACAATGCTTGCAGTTAATAAAAGCTCAATACCAGCGATATAAAAACCCCAGTTACAAATAGCTGCACAACACAAAACCCCATAATATCTTTTGCTTTTAAGCCTGCGATAGCAAGGACGGGTAATGCCCAAAAAGGTTGAATTAGGTTAGTCCACGCATCACCCCATGCAACAGCCATTGCAACGCGAGATATATCGGCACCTAGCTCTTGTGCTGCGGGTATAACAATAGGCGCTTGTACTGCCCATTGGCCGCCGCCAGAGGGTACAAACATATTAACGAGTCCTGCACTTATAAAACTAAAAAATGGCAAGCTATCAGCATCTGCAACGGCAATAAAGCCACGTGATATCTGTTGTGCTAATCCGCTATCAACCATTACCGCCATAATGCCAGCATAAAAAGGAAATTGAATAACAATGCCAGCCCCGCTTGGAATTGCTTGTTGCAGACTGTTAAGTAAATTATGGGGTGTTTGATGCAGCGTAATAGCTAAAAACAAAAATACGGCAATAACGCTATTAAGGTTTAAGTTTCCGCCAGTAATAAAGAAGTAATAGCCTAAATATGCCAAACCTAATAAGCCAATTGTCATACCGAGTAGTTTACTTTGTTCCAAATGTTGGGCAGGTCTGGTTATTGTTGTGGGCTTAGGTGTTGTCTCTTGTAAAAGAGCTGGGTCGATATATACGCTTTCTTGCTCGCTTGGCAGCATATAGCGATTAACGAGCGGCATAATAATGAATAAACCAACTAATATGGCTATATTAAAGCCCGCAAATAAAGTGTGCTCTGTACTCATAATACCAATGCTGGCCTCTGAAAAGTGACCATCGGTTGCGATAGTTAAAGGAATCGAACCCGCTAATCCGCCATGCCATACAACAAAACCTGAGTAAGCGCTGGCTACTAATAATCGATAATCAACACGAGTATGTTTAGCAATTGCTTTGGCAAAAAGGGCACCAATAACTAAGCCAAATCCCCAATTTATCCAGCTCGCTAAAAGCGAAATAAGCGTGACTAATATAATTGCTTTAGGTGCGGTGCTTGCAAATGTTGCTAGCTTTTCTAATAACTTACTTATAGGTGGCGTACTTGCCAACATATAGCCTGTAATTAACACTAGTAGCATTTGCATCGCAAAACTTAATAAGTTCCAAAACCCACCTCCCCACGCTTGTAATACTTCAATGTTAGTTGCGGTTGTAAATAAGCTCGCACTGACAAGGGTAATTATTGTAAGTAAAATTACAAATATAAAGGGGTCGGGAAGATAACGCTCTACAATTTTAGTAAAAGGGCGGGCTATTTTATTAAGCATAAGCACAACTGTTTTGGTTATTATTTTAACGCTAATTAATCATGAAAAATCACCATTGGCAAACAGCATTTAGTCTAATATTTGCGGTTAAAAGCTTAAACATTGCTTAAAAGCATCGCTTACAGTAACGTACTGTTTATAGATAATTTACTAACGAAGACTTTGTATTATGCCGGTGATATTTAAAAGGCTAGCGTTACTTGTTCGCGCTCATATAGATCAGTTGAGTTGGCAAGCAGTGGCATTAGCTATTTTGACTCATATGCTATTAACATGGAGCTTACTATTTATAGCGAATGAGAAAGCGTTAACCTCGCTTACTACCTTTTTTTACTATTACACAGTAACAACATCAACAGTGGGATATGGTGACTTTAGTCCAACTACTGATCTTGGTCGTTGGGTGGTTGCATTAATACAAATTCCATTTGGTTTAGCTTTATTTGGTGTTTTGCTAGGAAAAGCAGGACAAACTGTTACTTACTTAATTAGGCGCGCTATGACTGGTGATAAAAACTTTGCCCACAGTAACCACCATATTATTATTTTTGGTTGGCACGACACTCGTACAAAAAAGATGATTGATTACATTTTGGCAGATACGAAACGTACTGACCGTCGTATTTTACTCGCGGTAACAGAGCAAATGGATCATCCTTTTTTAGCTAACGAAAGCGTTGATTTTGCACGTTTAACGAGTTTTACTAATTTAGCTGAACTAGAGCGGGTAGCTATTCGTAGTGCTGATAAAGTGATTATTGATGGTCAAGATGACGATCAGACATTTACAACAGCCCTGCGCATAAGTCGCTTAGTAAAAGATGATTGTCATATAAGTGCTCACTTTTTGGATGAAACCAAAGTTGAGATGATGTTAGAGCATTGCCAAAATGTAGAGTGTAGTAGTGCAAAATCAGCTGAGATACTCGTACGCTCAATGCAAGATCCAGGTTCGAGCCGTGTGCAAGAGGAGCTGCTATCTACTTTGCATGGTGATACACAATTTAGTTTGAAAATACCAAGCGGCTGCAAAGATATGGAGTTTGGTACTTTGTTTCATCATTTTAAGCTTGAGCATGATGCAATACTGTTGGGTGTTGCTCATAATTTAAGTGCGCAAAATATGGATTTAAATCCACCATTAGATTACAAAGTAAGTGAAGGCGATATTTTGCACTATATATCGGTAGATCGAGTATTAAGTAGTGAAGTAGACTGGTCGAGCCTAGAAAAATAATGAATGAAGTTGTATTTTTAATTGTTGTTTTAAGTGCTTATATATTACCTGTCGTTATTGTACTCAACAGTAAGCGTACACAGGGTCATGAAAAGAATGGCTGGCTAATGGGAATAATTATATTTTCTTGGTTAGGGTTAATGATGTACTTTGCCATTGTGCCCAAGTATGGGCACAAAAAGAAAAAGGCCAAATAGAGTAGTTGGCCTTTACAGCCGCTTTTACTGGCGTAACTACTCTTCTAGTTGCTTAATTTTATGCTCAATTAAAGGATCGTCAGGTACAAGTTGTTGAGCAACTTCTAATAACTGAATGGCATCATTAGGATGCTCATCTTGATGCTTGAGGGCAACATCTATTAATGGCTGAATATCAATTTTTGCCTGATGTTCCTGTACGTGAACTTCTTTTTCATCAATCAAAATATTATGAGCTTTGCTTAATAGTGTTTGACGGTGAGCTGAGTTTACATTCGCTTTATTAAGGCTTTTGTAATAATCCTCTTTAAAACGTAAGGTTTTAGTTTGCAGACGAAACTGCGCAATATCAATTTGCTGATGCTGGATAAAATCGACGGCTACTTGCTTATAAAATCCAAACTTATTCAAATATGTGGCATGTGTGCCATGTCCCATACCAAATACTCGTAAGTGAGTTAACTGCTTATAGCGCTTAGCGTGCATTCGGTCTATACGATTAGTAGGATCGTAAATAACATAGCCTTGGGCATCTCCTAAATCTAGATCGTGATAATCTTGCTGCCAATCAAACTGCTGAGCTATATCGGTACTAGAGCGGTCATCCCACGGTACTAATTCTTTATTTTTAGTACTTACTGGATGGAAGAACAACACCTGATTTAGCTTTAATAGTTTAGCAAAAGCGCCAACAGCAAATCCGCCACGACTTAAACCATAGCCAAGTCGACAATTAAACGGCGTAAGTAATGTTGATAATTGCTCGAGAAAAAAGATTAAATTACGATTACGAAACCAATTACTTTTACCTAAATGCTGAAAAGCGATTACGTTTACGTTTTGTTTTTGAGCTAAGTGATAACCCCATGGTGCAAAATCAGGGTGAAGATCTTGCTCTTGCACGTTAGTGCCAGCAGGGGAGAAGGTAAAAAGCAGGGGTTTATTAACGTCAACAAAATCATACTTAACAAATACATCGCCGAGTAAATCATTACCCGTCATGGGTAATCGAGTTTGTTGCTCATTGCGCGGGAGAGTTAACCATTCATCTAACCAATACAGTAATTTCATTAATCCTCCAGCTATAAGTCAATATAGATCATATCAAACTCAATGAAATTAGGTCAAACCGATAGGGTATTACTGCGCCATTTTGATTATTTCATCCCAGTCATTTTTAGTAACAGGCATTATTGATAGTCGTCCGCCCTTTTTAAGTGCGATTTCAGTAATATTGTCATTGGCTTTAATATCTTTAAGGCTAATTAATTTTTTTAAATGGCTTTGATAAGTAACCTCAACAACAACCCAACGTGGTTTGTCGCTGGTGGCTTTTGCATCGTAATAGTCGCTGCTTAAATCAAATTGAGTGGGGTCTGGGTAGGCTTCTTTGGTAACCTCGGCAATGCCGGCTACGCCCACGTGTTTGCAGCTTGAATGATAAATCATGACTGAATCACCGACTTTGACGTCGTCACGCATAAAATTTCGTGCTTGGTAATTACGCACACCTTCCCAAAGAGTCGTTTGTTTTGGTGCGTTTTTTAAGTCATCTAATGAAAACGCATCGGGTTCAGTTTTAAATAGCCAGTAAGCCATAACAGTATTCCTAACAAATATTTACTTCCCACTATTGTATAGTATCATTTGGACACTAGGGTAATGAGGAAGAAATAATGAGCCAAGTATTAGATGATTTATTGTCGTTGTTAACACTTGAAGAAATTGAGCAAGGTTTATATCGAGGACAAAGCCAAGATTTAGGCTTTGGTGCTGTATTTGGTGGTCAAGTAATGGGGCAGGCGCTTTCTGCTGCCAAAGAAACTCTACCTGAAGGGCGAATAGTTCATTCATTACATTCTTACTTTTTACGCCCAGGCGATCCGGCTAAACCCATTGTTTATGACGTTGAAACTATTCGTGATGGAAAGAGCTTTAGTACGCGCCGAGTCAAAGCAATTCAGTACGGTAAACCTATTTTTTATATGACCGCGTCATTCCAAGGTGAAGAGAGTGGGTTATCGCATCAAGCGACAATGCCTGATGTTCCCGCACCTGAAGAATTACGTTCATCGCTTGAGTTTTACCAAGATAACGCTTCGCATATCCCAGAGGTTATCCGTAATAAGTTTACCCGTGAAATGCCAATTGAAATGCGACCGGTTACTTTTCATAACCCGTTTAAACCAGAAGTTATGGAGCCGGTAAAGCATATTTGGTTTAAAGCTAATGGTGAAATGCCGGACGATCAGCGTATCCATAATTACTTATTAGCGTATGCGTCTGATTTTGAGTTTTTACCAACTGCATTGCAACCTCATGGTGTATCGTTTATGCAGCCAAATATGCAAGTAGCTACTATTGATCATGCAATGTGGTTTCATCGTCCATTTAGAATGGATGATTGGATTTTGTATTCAATTGATAGTCCAAGTGCGAGTAATGGGTGTGGTTTGGTACGGGGGCAGTTTTTTGATCGCCAAGGCAACTTGGTTGCCTCAACAATGCAAGAAGGGGTTATGCGTCAACGCTAACCCCTTCTGTAAATGCATTGCTAGTTACACTGATCTTGAACTATATCGCTGATTGACTGCCAGACGCGTGCTGGCAGTAATGTTTTAAGGTGTGCGTAGGTTTCACATAGTTGTGTGCTACCTACTAAGCCCTTATCACCCTCTGTTATTAATGACTCACCACGTAAGTTTTCGATAAAACTAACAAGTACTTTTTTGTCAAAAAACTCAGGTGTTTTTATGCCATGCAGTGTACCTAAACGCTGTGCAAGCACTTGGCTCTCTCTTTCAAGCTCGGCTTTTTCAATGCCATCACTTGTTTGAATAAAACCAATCACAATAGCGTAACGTTGTAGAGTAAAACTAAGTGCTCGTCCAAGCATCTCTAGCTTAGCTAAGCAGTCATTACCGTTTGTTATATGAATGTTATTGCCATCAAACTCAATTAAATTTTGATCGGCAAAATTAGCTAAAATACGCGTTATATAGTTTTCATCAAGAGGCTGTAAATACCATTCTTTAGCAAATAATGGATAAAACGTTTTTACAAGTTGCTGGCATTGCTCAATAGTTGTGCTGTGTTGTTTAAATAGATGTAGTGCAATTAAGCTTGGTACTGCAAACAAGTGCAAAATATTGTTGCGGTAGTAATTAAACAATACTTTTTCTTTATCGCTAATAGTAATAATTTCGCCAAACTCATCACTGATAACTTCAAACTTATTCAGCTTTAATGCATGCTTTAGTAATTGCTCTGGTGTTTCGTCTGGCGCGGTTACTTTATCGCTATAGCTGGCATCGCGCTGTAAACGCAGATAAAAATCAAGTTGTGCTAATAGCTTTGGTTTACTCAATGCTTGTTTATCGTTAACCAGCAATATCATCGCTAGTAAGTTAACCGCATTAAGCGCCGCTGCATTATTAATTTTAACCATTACTTGGTCGGCAAGTTTAGTTACTTGTGGCGCTAACCATTGCGGCTTTTGCACATCGGTAGGGTGTATTGAATCACGCCAATCAGGTTGGTTATCGTTTAAGTATTGGTTAATCGAGATTGGATCACCAAAGTTTAAATTACCACGACCGTAGTTTTTGAGGTTTTTGATTGCCTTAAAAATACCAAATATAGATTCGCCTTTTTTATCTTTTCCATCCAGCTCTTTAAGGTAGGTGTTAATTTCCATGACGTGCTCGTAGCCAATGTACACAGGAACGATAGATATTGGTCTGTCTATTCCGCGTAGCATTGCTTGTAATGTCATAGATAGCATACCCGTTTTAGGCGGAAGTAAGCGCCCAGTTCGGCTTCGACCGCCTTCCGTGTAAAACTTAACAGAGTAACCTTTAATAAACAGTTGGCTTAAATACTCTTTGAATATGGCAGAATAAAGTTTATTGCCTGCAAACGAGCGACGAATAAAGAATGCCCCAGAGCGTCTAAATATGCCACCGGCAGGGAAAAAGTTAAGATTTATACCTGCAGCTATATGTGGTGGAACTAAGCCTAAATGATAAATAGAGTAAGTAAGCAGTAAGTAATCCATATGACTGCGATGACAAGGCATATAGATTATTTCATGACCTTTATCTGTTAGTTCATGAATTTGTTCGGCGTGTTTAATATCAATACCATTATAAAGCTTATTCCATAACCAAGTTAAAAACCTTTCGGCCACACGTATTATTGCTTCAGAGTAATTAGCGGCTATTTCATCAAGTAGCTTAAGTGCATTTTGACGAGCTTCTGTTTGGCTAATGTTTTTAGCGTTAGCTTCATCTTGAATTGCTTTTTTTATAGTAGGTGACGCTAATAATGAATTAAACAATTGCTCACGAGATGGCATTTTAGGGCCTGTAGCAGCTAGCTTTTGGCGCTTAAAGTGAACACGCGCTACGCGTAATAATTTATGTGGTAACTCGCTTACATCGGCTTTTTCATTGACTAAAAGTGATAAGTCGAGTGGTTGGCTAAAGCGAATAAAGTTATCGCGCCCTGAAAATAACACCACAAAAAACTTTCTAAACCAGCTTGGAGTAAGAGAGTGTGTAATTAAAGTACGTAGTCCTGGCTTTTCTTTACCTGGATCGCGCCCCCATAAAATAGTAACAGGCACCACTTGTACGTTTTGCTGACCGCTTTTTATTAAGTACTCAATAATTTGCTTGCCTTGGGCTAAAGCATTGGTTGGCTTAGCTTCATCACCAAAAAGTGGTGGTGGATTTTTAATACCAATAAAACGGTCTAAATCTTGGTTACCTAATACTTGCTCTTCAGTTGGGCTAGGTAGACCATTTTTTTTACACGCATGTGCGAGAGCCGCTAAATCAAATCGTGAATTTAAACGCACTATATAAAATGTAGGGTACTCAGGGTTTAGATCATACTGTTTAATCGGATTTTCTGGCAGCACTTTGCTTTTTACAAATAAGCGGCTAAATCCAGCAGACATAACATTTAAACAATAATTAAAAATACGCATCGACTCACCATATTGAGAGTATTAAGGGCAAAATTAGCGCAGTAGGATACCATAATATCTAAAAATCCCTTAGTTTGCGTAATTAAGGTGTTAACTTGTTTATTGACTAACAGTAGAGGTATTAGTTCAAGTATAGCTAGTAAGCATGTATGGGTGCTTATTTAATCAAATTTATAGGCATTGTATTGTTTCTAAATAGTTGTTGCATTTATCACCAATACCTCTATAATACGCAGGCTTTCAAAATTCCTCTGGGAACTTGAAAGGATAAATTAAGCTTGGATTTCAAGCTAATAAACAGGAGTTCCGATTTGGAACTCAACGTAGATATAATCAAACAGCCGACATCTTAAGTTTTAAGATTGTTTCGGTCGTTTTTTTATGCTCTTTTATATGCTCTTTATATTGAGGTTAAGAATGTCAAATCAACGCATTCGTATTCGCCTAAAAGCTTTTGACCACCGTTTGATTGACCAATCAACGGCAGAAATCGTGGAAACTGCGAAACGCACTGGCGCACAAGTACGTGGTCCAATCCCACTACCTACACGCTTTGAACGTTTTACTGTACTAACTTCACCGCACGTTAATAAAGATGCGCGTGATCAGTACGAGATCCGCACCCATAAACGTCTGATAGACATCGTAGAACCAACTGACAAGACTGTAGACGCGCTTATGCGTTTAGATCTTGCTGCTGGTGTTGATGTTCAAATCAGCCTGGGTTAATCGAAAGATTAGAGAGGTTTTAGGAAAATGGCATTAGGTCTAGTCGGTCGTAAAGTGGGTATGACACGAATCTTCACTGAAGATGGTGTATCTATCCCTGTGACAGTTATTGAAGCGACACCTAACCGCATTGCTCAGATCAAATCTGACGCAACAGACGGTTATAACGCGCTTCAAGTAACCGCAGGCACTAAAAAAGCAAGTCGTGTAAACAAAGCTAAAGCGGGTCATTTCGCTAAAGCTGGTGTTGAAGCGGGTCGCGGTCTGTGGGAATTCCGCCTTAACGGTGGTGAAGGCGATTTTGAAGTAGGCGCTGAGCTTACTGTTGAATTATTCAACGAAATCAACAAGGTTGACGTAACCGGTACTTCTAAAGGTAAAGGTTTCCAAGGTGGTGTTAAGCGCTGGAATTTCAGCATGCAAGACGCTACACATGGTAACTCTCTATCTCACCGTGCTCCTGGTTCAATCGGTCAAA